>Ga0335077_10001718_pt1 | contig 26058 bp, 21 predicted proteins | sample Lox_Sample_31_FD_207151 | JGI IMG/M metagenome (GOLD analysis project Ga0335077, IMG submission 207151) | Soil microbial communities from Loxahatchee National Wildlife Refuge, Florida, United States - Lox_Sample_3.1 | ecosystem: Environmental > Terrestrial > Soil > Wetlands | place: USA... | reverse complement strand
ACTTCCCGCCCGGAAAGCCTTATAAATCTTCCCAGTAGCTTTAGTGTCTGTGTAAACAATTTGGGGGGGTAATGTATCAAAAATTACGACGGTTGAGGAGTCTGTTTGTTCCGGGCACGGCAGGGATTGCGCTTCTCTTGCTGTTGGGACCGAGTGTTCGGCCCACACCGGCACAAGTTCTCTATGGGTCGGTAGTCGGCACGGTTACCGACCAGAGCGATGCGGTGGTCCCGAATGCCACTGTCACCCTGACCAGCAAGGACACCGGGCTCGGCAAAGAAGCCCAGACCGATACCGGCGGCCGTTATTCGCTCGTCAATGTTCTGCCTGGCCGGTACGATATCAAGGTTAGCGCCAAGGGCTTTCGCGCTTTCAGCGTCACCGACTTCGAGGTCAGTCCGAATGTGATCGGCCGCATGGACGTCAAGCTTGAGGTGGGCCAGTTGACTGAAACCATCTCGGTCGAGGCAACCGCCGCCCTTCTGCAAACCGACAAGTCCGACACGCACGCCGAAATCCACACGGACCAGGTCATCGGACTGCCCGTGGGCGGATATCGGAATTACGAGAACCTGGTGAACCTGGTACCCGGCGCGATGCCAACGGCCTTGCAGAATTCGATCACCGACACGCCGGGGCGCGCGCTGGCCATCAACATCAACGGTGGCAATGCGCAGACCAATATTACCCGCATCGACGGCGCGGCCAGCGTGAACGTCTGGCTGCCACACCACGTCGGCTACGTCACCCCCGCGGAGAACGTTGACACGGTGAACATCACCACCACCGCCGCGGACGCCGAGCAGGGAATGGCTGGGTCTTCGGCCATCACGCTGATCACGAAATCCGGCACCAACCAGATCCACGGCAGCGCGTTCGAGTTCCACAACGACCAGCATCTCAACTCGCGGAATTTCTTCCAGCAGGCAGGCACCGACAAGCCGCTGGCCATCTACAACAATTTCGGCGCCACCACCGGCGGCCCGATCGTGAAGAACCGGCTGTTCTTCTTTCTGAGCTACGACGGAACCCGCCAGCGCACCGCCTCGCCGGGCTTCTACTCGGTGCCCACCGCCGATCAGCGCGCCGGCAATTTCAGCGCCTATTCGACGGTCATCTACGATCCGACTACGGGCAATCCCGACGGCACCGGGCGCACTCCGTTCGCGGGTAACACAATTCCCACGAACCGCCTGGACCCGATCGCGCTCAAGCTCCAGTCCTACTATCCGGCGCCGAATGTACCGGGCGCCGGCACACTGAACAACTATTATGCTTCCGGCGGTCCTATCCTGAGCCGCAACTACTTCGACGCCAAAATCAACTTCAATGCGACTTCGAAGGACACCATCTGGGGTAAGTACGGCCGCATGTGGGCCCTCGCCGGCGGAAAGGCGGTATTCGGTCTTGCCGGCGGACCGGGACTCGGCGGCTCCGACCCCGGGCTTGGCGACACGCTGATTCAGGTAGGCACCATCGGACATACTCACACCTTTACGCCCACAATGATCCTCGACGGCGTCGTGGGGTATGAACGGCAAGGACAGTCCGTAACCCCCAACGATTACGGCACCAACTACGGACAGCAGTTCGGGATTCCCAACACCAACGGCCCCGACCCCAGGCAGAGCGGCTTCCCGAACATCGGTGCGGGTAGCTACACCGGCTTTGGAGTTCCCAACTGGATGCCGGTCACGCGCGTGGAGGAAAGCTATACCGTCAGCGAGAACCTGACCTACACCAAGGGCTCGCACGAATTCCGCTTCGGCTTCGACATGGTTCGCCACCACTTGAACCATTGGCAGCCGGAGATCGGCAACGGTCCGCGTGGTTACCTCGGCTTTACCGGCGGTCCCACGGCGCTGAACGGTGGACCGGCCCCCAACCAGTACAACAGCTACGCAGCCATGCTGCTGGGTCTGGTGAACAATACCGACAAGAGCCTCGAGTACATCCTGGCTACCGGCCGCGAATGGCAGTTCGGGTGGTACGCGCGTGACCGCTGGCAGGTGACTCGTAATCTCACCATCAATATCGGCCTGAGATACGAGTATTATCCCCTGATGACCCGTGCCGGATATGGCATCGAGCGCCTGGATCCCTATACGAACAATGTCTACCTGGGCGGGCGTGGCGGCCAGCCCGAAGACGTTGGGATCACCGTAAGTCACAAGCTCTTCGCCCCCCGCGTGGGACTGGCCTACCGCTTGGGCGATAAGACCGTCATCCGCGCGGGCTACGGCATCAACTACGATCCCATCCCATTCTCCCGCCCCCTGCGCGGCTGGTACCCGATCGTGGTCGACTTCCAGAACGTCGCCCCGAACGGCTTCGCGTGGGAAGGCACCATCGCACAGGGTGTTCCAAACACCGTTGGTCCGAACGTTTCTACCGGTGTCGTGCCGCTGCCTAACAACGCGGCCGAGCGCAGCCCCTGGGGCGGCGAGATCCACCGCGGCTACGAGCAATCGTGGAACTTCACCGTGGAGCACAAGCTGCCGGAGAACATCGTGACCAGCGTGGCCTATGTGGGTACCCATACCGTGCACCTGCTGGCGGATCGCGACATCAACTCGGGATTCCCCGGCTCCGGCACCGCCAACCTTCCCTTCTACTCGCAATTTGGCCGGACAATCGCAACCAATATGTGGGACGGCTACCTCAGCTCCAACTACAACTCCCTTCAGGTGGCTGTGAACCGCGCCTTCTCCAAGGGCCTGATGGTGAAGGCCGCCTACACCTACTCCAAGGCGATCGACTACACCGACGCCGACGGCTGGGCAAGCGTGGGCTGGAACTGGGCCCCGGTATTCCAGCGCAACCGCGCCGCTGCCGGCTTCGATCGCACCCACGTCCTGCAAATCGGATGGGTCTACGACCTTCCGTTCGGTAAGGGCAAGTCGTTCGTCAAATCCGGCGTGGGCGCCGCGATACTCGGCGGATGGAACGTGAACGGCATTATGTCCGCGTACACGGGCACGCCCTTCTCGGTCAGCGATTCCGGCTCGCTCCTGAACGCTCCGAACAACTCCCAGACCGCCAACCAGGTAGCCCCGGTTCAGAAAATCGGCGCAGTGGGCCCCGGCACGTTCTACTACGCTCCCAGCTCATTTGCATCGGTGACAACCGCGGCGACCTTCGGCAGTACCGGCCGCAACATCCTCCGCAATCCGGGACTGTGGAACACGGATCTGAACATCACGCGCGAGTTCCCCCTCAAGGAGCGCCTCAAGTTGCAGTTCCGGAGCGAGTTCTACAACATGCCGAATACGTCCCACTTCAACGGACCAGCCAGTACCAACGTCACCGGCGGCGCGAATTTCATGAGTATCCGCAGCTCCTATGGCGAGCGGAATATCCGGTTCGCTCTGCGACTACAATGGTAAGCGGATGACGCTTGGAATGGGACGGGCCGCTCTGCGGCCCGTCCTTTTCTTTTTTGCGCTCGCGTTGGGCGCGCAAACCGAAGAACAGGCCCGCGAGTCCGAGCGAGCCAAGCAGATGATGGCTGCCGGCCGATTTGAAGAAGCCATCCCCATCTACCGTCAACTGGTCCAGGCCCTCCCCGCAAATACCGGACTCCTTCTCAATTTGGCCCTCGCCGAGCACATGGCCGGCCACGAGCGCGAATCGATCCCGCACTTCGAGGCCGTCCTCAAAGCTCAACCCAACCTCACCCCCGCGTGGTTCTCGCTCGCCCAGGCGCGCCTGGCCCTGAACCAGCCGGCCCAGGCCGTCGCGCCTCTGAAGAAAGTTGTCGCGGCCGAGCCCAAGAACATCGACGCCCGTGGCATGCTGGCCTCCACTCTCCTCGATCTCGGCCACGCCGAAGAGTCCGCCGCGCACTACCGCGAGCTCACTACCCTCTCGCCCAACGATCCCCGCGCCTGGTACGGCCTCGGCAGCGCCTATCAGGCCATCGCCGGCGGCGCCTTCGACCGGCTCCAGAAGGCCGACGCCACTTCCCCCTACGTCGCCGCCCTGGTCGCCGACACGCGCGTCCAGCGCCGCCAGTTCCGCAGCGCCTTTTTCTTCTATAACGAAGCCCTCAAGCAACTGCCCAACCTCCACGGCATCCACGCCTCGCTCGCCGACGTCTACCGCAAATCCGGGCATGCCGATTGGGCCTCAGCCGAAGACGCCAAAGAGCAGGCCCTGCCGGCGCCGGATTGTAACGCCCACGCCGCCGAATGCGAATTCGTTGCCGGCCACGACCTCAAGCTCCTCTCGCTGCCCCGCACCCCGCCACCCTCAGCCGAGGCTCTCTACTGGCAATCCAAAGCCGCCAACGAGCTCGCGCTTCAGGCCTTCTTCCGCCTCGGCCAGTTGCCGCCGTCCGTCGAGATGCATCGCCTGAAAGCGGAAATCGCGCGCGCCCAGAACCAGCAACTCGAGTCCGTCCAGGAGTGGCGCGCCGCCCTCGCCCTCTCGCCCGGCAATCCCCATCTCCAGCAGGAGCTGGCCGTCTCGCTCTTCATGGCCGGCGACTACAAGTCCGCGCTCGAAATCGCCCAGGCTCTCCTCAAAGCCGACCCGCGCTCCGCCGAATTCAACTTCATGGCAGGCGACAGCCTCCTGCGCCTCGAAGAACCCGAGAAAGCCGCTCCCTATCTCGAAGCCGCCCTCGCCGCCGACCCCAAGCTCGCCGCCGCACGCGCCTCGCTCGGCCTCGCGCTCAGCCGCATGGGAAAGTATGCGCTGGCCGTGCCCCTCCTGGAAAAGGCGCTCGAGCTCGATGACGATGGCAGCCTCCACTACCAGCTCGCCCGCGCCTACCAGGCCGCCGGCCAGTCCGAAAAGGCCCGCGCCGCCATGGCACAATACCAGGAGATCGTCAAAAAGAACCAGGAGCAGAAAGAAGAAGTCGCCCGCGAAGCCCAGATCGTCCCGCCCAAGCAATAATTGTCTTATCCGTGTCCATCCGTATCCATCCATGGCTCTTATTTGCTGTTGCTCTCCCCGCAGCATCTCCCACACCCCCTCCCATCCGTTTCCGCGAAGTGGCCGCGCAATCCGGCATCGCCTTCACCCTCGAAAACAGTCCCACCGATCGCAAGCACCTGATCGAAACCATGCCCGGCGGCATCGCCATCTTCGACTACGATGGCGACGGCCGTCCCGATATCTACTTCACCAACGGCGCCGCCATCCCCTCGCTCGAAAAATCTTCGCCCAAATACTGGAATCGCCTCTATCACAACGAAGGCAACCTGAAATTCCGCGACGTGACCGGGCAGGCAGGAGTCGCCGGAGCCGGATACTCCATGGGCGCCGCCGCCGCCGACTACGATAACGACGGCCGCCCCGACCTCTTCGTCGCCGGCGTCAACCGCAATACCCTCTATCACAACCTCGGCAACGGCAAATTCGAGGACGTCACCGAAAAGGCCGGCATCCGCAGCGGCGAGTGGGCCGTCGCCGCCGGATGGTTCGATTTCGACCGCGACGGCAAGCTCGACCTCTGGGTGGTCCACTACGCCAAATGGAGTACCGCCTACGACCGCTACTGCGGCGATACCTCCAAGGGCATCCGCATCTACTGCCACCCGAAATATTTCGAGGGCTTGGCCAGCACCCTCTACCGCAATCGCGGCGACGGCACCTTCGAAGACGTCACCGCGCGCGCCGGCATCGACCGCTACCCCGGCCGCGGCATGAGCGTCGCCTTCGCCGACTACGATCAGGACGGGCTCCCCGACGTCTTCGTCACCAACGACAACATGCCCAACTTCCTCTTCCACAACCTGGGTAACGGCAAGTTCGAGGAAGTCGCCCTGCTCAGCGGCACCGCGCTCCGCGACGACGGCAAGCCCGTCGCCAGCATGGGCGTCGAGTTCAAAGACTACGACAACGACGGCCTCCCCGACCTCTTCATCACCGCCCTCGCCGGCGAGACGTTTCCCGTCTTCCGCAACCAGGGCAAGGGAAACTTCGCCGACGCCACCTACTCCACCCGCGTCGGTTCCCTGGTCGTGAAGCACAGCGGCTGGAGCCTCGGTCTCTTCGACTTCAACAACGACGGATGGAAGGACCTGTTCACCGCCAATTCCCACGTCAACGACCGCGTCGAAGAGTTCGAGCCCGCCGTCTACCGCGAGAAGAACATGGTCCTCGTCAACAACGCCGGCAAATTCGAGGACGCCTCCGAAGCCGCCGGCCTCACCCTCATCAAAGCTCACCGCGGCGCCGCATTCGCCGACCTCAATGGCGACGGCCGCATCGACGCCGTCGTCTCCGCGCTTGGCGAGCCAGCCGAACTATGGGAAAACATCAGCCCCCAGCCTCAGCACTGGATCGTCCTGCGCCTCGTGGGCACGAAATCCAATCGCGACGGCATCGGCGCCCGCATCCGCATCGGCAATCAATACGCCGAAATGACCACCACCGCCGGCTACGCCTCCAGTGCCGATTGCGGCGTCCATTTCGGCCTCGGCAATCAGGACTTGATCAAACAGATCGAGATCCGCTGGCCCAGCGGCGTTGTCCAGCTCCTCCAAAACGTCAAATCCGACCAGGTGCTGACCGTCCCGGAGCCTTTGTAGGGTAGCCGTCCTCGCCTGCCCACGCGCCGCGGGCGCCCGGTCTCCTACTTCCCCTGCTCGGCTCGCGTGGCCCCAATTTCCTCCCAACCACGCGTACTGATGCTGCGGACAAATCCATGAACGCCATCTGTAGTCGCGGCCCTCTACCCCATTTGCACGATGGACCGTGCCCCCATCCGGTGCTATGTTCGCCTTGGAGCGGCTCAATGACACGCCCACTCGGCATTCTGTTGATGGCCACCGCTGCCGTTTGCGCGCAGTCCCTCGTCGAGCCCGGCCACATGGACGAAGTCCGCCAGGCCTTCGATCGCGCACCCGCCGCACAGTCCCTCCGCTGTCAAATCTCCCCCATCCGCCCGGCTCTCACCTACGGCTTCCGTTTTCAAACCGGCTACAGCCTGGCTCTGCCCCTCGCGCAGTTTGCCGGTCCCGGACACCAGCTCACAACCTATGTCCGTGTTGTCCCGGAGAACCATGAGCCCGTCTACCTGACCACGAACCGCCTCTTCCCCAATCTGCCCGCCTCCAAGGTCGACGCCGTTGCCGATGGCATGTTCGCCGTGGGTGAAGGCACATACGAAGTCGCGCTGCTGGCCGTTGACGATCAGCATCGCGCTTGTCGGAGCACCTGGCAGATTCAGGCCCGGCGCACCGCCACTGAGCGCGAACTGGCGCCCGTCATGCCGCCCGGTACCGTCGCCGACCAGGATTCCGTCGCCGCGCCCCCTGCGCCGCCCAAGCCTCCGGATATCGGCAGAATCACCATCCTGCTTCATGCCGCCCCCCTCGTACCGAACCGCCCCAAAATGCTCCCGGAAGACGTTGCACGGCTCACCGAGTCCGTTTCCTCGCTGATGCGACAGTGGCCGGCCAGATCCGTGCGGCTCATCGCCTTCAATCTTGCCCAGCGCTCCGTGCTCCTTCGCAAAGACCGCTTCGACCTCAACCAGATCGATGAGCTCACCTCCCGGCTCGAGCAATTGGAGCTGGGAACCGTCAATTACAGCGTCCTAAAGGGCCATGAAAGCCCTATTGCCCTTCTGAATGAGCTCCTCCAGCAGGAACTGCAAGACCCGCAGCCTGCCGGCGCGATCCTGCTCCTGGGTCCCAAAGCCCAGTCGCACAACGAAGACCTCTCCCGTTTCGCGGAAAAAGGGGCGAGTGAGCTTCCGATTTTCTACCTGCAGTTCCTCCCCCGCCAGGCCTTGATTCCCAGCACTCCCGGCCAGCCTACCGCCGATCCAGCGAGAAACCCCGCGATTCGCGGGCAATACCCGGACGACTCCAACATTCTGCTCTGGCCTGCCGTAACCAACGCTTCCGGGCCCAATGTCTCCATGCCGGACATCATCCAACGCCTGGTCGCGCGATTCAAGGGAGACACCATCCCCATCCGCACTCCGCGCGACCTCGCCGACGCCATTCACCGCATCGATCCGCGCATCGTCCGCAGTGCGCCGCTTGCCGGGAGCGCTGCGCCCGTAGTCGCGCCCTCGCTGCCGCCCGCGGCCGAGCCGTCCAAGCCTGAACCGCGTCTCCCCGAGGGTGCCGATCCCATCGACGTTCTCGGCGTCCTGCGTGACCGCGTTCTCGAGCACGGCCAGCGTGTCCCCAATCACACCTGCGTCGAGACCGTGGAGCGCAGCCGCTTCAATCACACCGGCCAGCCCCTCTCGTCCTGCGACGCGATTCTCGCCGGCCGCCGCCAGATGGGCGCCTCCGCCCGACAGCGCCTCGCCACCACAGACCGCCTCCGGCTCGACGTCGCCCTCTCCACCGAGCGCGAAATCTACTCCTGGGCCGGCGCCAACAAATTCGAGGACGGCGATATCGACGAGCTCATTCCCCAGGGCGCCATGGGCACCGGTCCCTTCGCCAGCTTCCTGCTCAGCGTCTTCGTCGGCCGCCCGCCCAGGTTCGTCTTCGAAGGCGAGACTGCCCTCGATGGCCGCTCGCTCTACGAGTATTCGTTCGTGGTCCCGAAGGAAGAAAGTCGTTTCCGCTTCAAAACCCGCGGCCAATGGATCATTACGGGATATAGCGGAAGCCTGCTGGTCGATCCCAAAACCAGCGATCTCGCCCGCCTCACCGTCCGCACCGAAGAGTTGCCGCCGGAGACCGAAACCTGCGAAGTCGACACCACGCTGGATTACAGCAAAGTCCAGTTGAGCACCGGAATGGTCTTTCTGCCGTCATCCACCAAACAGCACTTCATCGGCCGCGATGGCGAGGAGTCCGACAATGTCTACACCTTCTCCGCCTGCCGCGATTTCCAGGCCGAATCCATCATCCAGTTCGGCGACCGCTCCGGCGAGAATTCCGCGCAAAGGGATCGCGTCGTAGCTGCGCCCCACTGGCTATCCGGGTTGCCTGTTGTGATCGAAGTAACCGACGCCATCGACTCCGCCACCGCCGCCGCCGGCGACCGCATTCACGGCATCGTCGCCCAGCCCGTCCGCGACCCCGGCGGCAACACGCTCGTGCCCCAGGGGACCGCCGTCACCGGCCGCCTGATGCGCGTCGAGGTGCGCTACCCTTCCCCGCGGGTGACCGTCGTGCTTCGCTGGGAAACGCTCGACCTCGGTGGCCGCGCTGTGCCCCTGCAACTTGCGCCCAACCGCGATGTCAAGCAGAAACCCGGCATTCAGTTCGGCGGAATCGCGGCCGTCGCCAACCTCAGGCGGCGCGGCGTCGAATTCGAGCTGCCCCTCCCCGGAGAGGAACGCTACGCCGTATATCACTTCCCCGGCACTCATTACGTCGTGGAGCGAGGATTGCGAACCGAATGGGTTACCGTCAAGCCTTGAGCTTCCTAATTGCCGCCGGCATGGCCTCCGCCGCAAACAGCGAATCCGACGACGTGCTGAAGCGCGCCGCCACGAAAATCGCTGCCAGTCTCGATTCCATTCAGAGCTACACCTGCGTGGAGACCATCCAGCGCGACTACTACCGCCCCCGCGCCGCCACCCTGCCGCGCGATTGTCCCGTCTTAATGAAGCAGCGCCAGCACCCGACCTTCGACATGACCCTGTTGCTGTGGGCCAGGGACCGCTTGCGTCTGGAAGTGGCCACATCCACACACGGCGAGATCAACTCCTGGCCCGGTGCCAGCCGTTTCTCCGATTCGGGCATCGATAAACTGGTGCGCGTGGGACCCATCGGCACCGGAGCTTTTGGCGCCCTCCTCAGCGTCATCTTTGTCAACGACGTCAGAATATTCGGGAGCGTGGGCGAAACCACACTGGACGGCCGCCGCTGCTTCGTCTACAATTTCGCCGTACCGGCGGCCGGCAGCCACTTCCGCATGCGTTCCCAGGACGACACCTCTTGGCTCGTCGTCGGCTACGAAGGCGTCGTCTACGTCGACGCACGGACCGCCGATCCTGTTCAGCTCACCGTGGTCACCAACGATCTGCCACTGGCGGCAGGCGCTTGCCAGACGGGCTCCACCCTGCATTTCAGCCGCGCCGCCATGGGCGGGCAGGATCTTCTTCTGCCTGCTCTGGCGAGCCAGCAATTCGTCGCCACAAACGGCAGTGAGACACGGAATACAACCACCTTCTCCAACTGCCGCCAGTATTTCAGTGAATCCACCATCACGTACTACGAAGCCTCCGACGGCGCAGCCTACGACAAGCCCGCCGCAAGCCAGCCGGCGCCCGACATCCCCGAGTGGCTGCCCTTCTCGATGGAGCTTCTCACGCCCCTCGACAGCGACACCACCGCCGCCGGCGACCGCTTCTTCGCCCGGCTGGTATCGCCATTGCGCAACGGCAAACGCCAGATCGCTCCCAAGGGCGCGCTCATCGAAGGCCGGGTATCACAGGTGGAGGTCGAGTTTCATTCGGCCAGCACCACCTTCGGATTGACTCCCGAATCGATCCAGATCCGGGGCAAGAAAGTCCCCTTTGCGGCCCGCATCGACCTTGCGCCGTGGATCATCGCTTTGGAGGAGAAAAAACGAAAAGGACTGCAATTCTACCTTCCTCCTCCCGGCGAGTACGCGCACTATTTTTCTCTGGCAGGCACCCACGCACTGCTCGCCAAGGGGTTCCTCTCTCAATGGCTCACCGCCGCCCCGCGCAATTCCCGCCAACCGTAACCCCCTACCCTGGCTCGGCGATACCAGCTTGGCTCCCCCGGCCTCGACCGCCTGGGCCATCACTCCTTCGGCCCGATCCCCAGTGTCTTCATCTTGCGATAGAGATTGCTCCGCTCCAACCCCAACAGCTCCGCCGTCCGCGTGACATTCCCGTTGGTCTCCTCCAGCTTCTTGAGAATGTACTCGCGCTCGGCCGCCTCCCGCACTTCCTGCAGGCTGCCGAACCGGTCCGTGCTCCGCTCCGATTGCCTCCGCGTCCCGCTCAACGGAATGTGCCGCGCGTCCACCCGCACCTGCGGATTCAGAATCACGATCCGCTCGATCAGGTTCTTCAGCTCCCGCACGTTCCCCGGCCAATGATACTCGCTCAGCACCCGGTACGCTTCCGGCGTCAGCTCCTTCGCCTTCCGCCCGTACGACATCGTGAACTCGCGCAGGAAGAAATCCGCCATCAGCGGAATGTCCTCCTTTCGATCGCGCAAGGGCGGCACGAAAAACGGAATCACGTTCAGCCGGTAAAAAAGGTCCTCGCGAAAATTCCCGCGCTCGATCTCCTCCTCCAGGTTCTTGTTCGTCGACGCGACCACCCGCACATCCACCTGCACCGACGCCGATGCGCCCACCGGCTCGAACCGCTGCTCCTCCAGCGCCCGCAGCACCTTGCTCTGCGTGCGCAGGCTCATGTCCCCCACTTCGTCCAGAAACAGCGTGCCCCCGTCGGCCTTCTGAAACTTGCCGGTCTTGTCTTCCTGCGCCCCCGCGAGACTCCCCTTGACGTGCCCGAACATCTCGCTCTCGATCATCTCCTCCGGAATCGCCGCGCAGTTCACCTCCACGAACGGCTGCCCCGAGCGCGGGCTCATGGCATGAATCGCGTGCGCTACCAGTTCCTTCCCCGTGCCGCTCTCGCCGTAGATCAGCACCCGCCCGTTGGTGCCCGCCATCAGGCTGAGCTGCTGCCGCAGCGCCTTCATTGGTACGCTCTCGCCGATGATCCGGTAGCGTGCACTCGTGTCCGCCTTCAGCCGCGTGTTCTCTATCTCCAGCGCCCGGTGCGCCAGCGCGTTCTTGGTCACCACCGTGACCTTGCCGATCGAGAGCGGCTTCTCCAGAAAATCGAACGCCCCCAGTTTGGTGGCCTTCACCGCCGCTTCGATGCTGCCGTGCCCGCTGATCACCACCACCTCCGGCCGCTCTGCGAACGGCATCTCCTGGATGCGCGCCAGCACCTCCATCCCGTCGATCCCCGGCAGCCAGATGTCCAGCAGCACCAGCTCGAAGCCCGCACCCGGCAGCGACGCCAGGCACGCTTCGCCGCTCTCAGCGGTCTCCACCTCGTAGCCTTCGTCCTCCAGCACCCCGCTCAGCGACTGTCGGATTCCAGGTTCGTCGTCCACCACCAGGATGCGGCGCGCTTTCATCCCTTTACCGCCGCGGACCGCGCCGGTTCCACCGCCTCGCTCTCCACCAGCGCCGGCAGTTCCACCGTGAACCGCGCTCCCACAGGCTGGTTGTCCTCCACCCGGATGTGGCCGCGATGCTCGCTCACGATATGGCTCACGATTGCCAGTCCCAGCCCGGTGCCGCGGTTCTTCGTGGAAAAGTACGGAAGAAACAGCTTCTCCTTCTCATCCGGGCTGACCCCGCAGCCGGAATCCGCCACCACCAGCTCCACCGTCTCCGCGGCCCCCGGCTGCGTGGCGACGTACAGCGATTTCACCAGCGAATCCTGCATCGCTTCGGCGGCGTTGTCCACCAGGTTCACCACCGCGCGTTGAAATTGTTCGCGGTCCAGGTTCACCGGCGGAAGGCCGGGCGCGAAACTGGTCCGAATCGTGATGCCGTCCAGGCGCCCTTCGAACACCCCCAGCGCCTCCCTCACCACCGCGTTGAGATCGCTGCGCACCAGTTGCGCCGACGGGAACCGCGCGAACCGGCTGAACTCGTCCACCAGCGTCTTCACCGATTCCACACTCTTGCTGATCGTCGCCGCGCACTCGCGGACAATCCGCGCCACCCCCGTCGGCAGCTCGACCTTATCGAGCTGCCGGCTCATGCGCTCCGCCGAAAGCGCGATCGGCGTCAACGGATTCTTGATCTCGTGAGCCACCCGCCGCGCCACCTCGTGCCATGCCGCCGCCTTCTGCGCGCGTAACAGCTCGCTGGTGTCTTCCAGCACCACCACGAAGCCTGACGTCAGCTTGCTTTCCAGCGCCGCCACCGTCACCGAAAGGTGCAGCATCCGGCTCTCCGTGCGCAGCTCCAGCGTGCGCGAAGCCGCGCCCGTGCGCCGCGCCCGCTTCATCAGGTACTTGATCTCCGCCGTATCGTCGCGCAAGAACAGGTCCTCCAGCCGCATCGCGCGCGCCACCTGCTCCGCCGGAAAGATCTTGGAAAGCGCCGGGTTCACCCGCTGGATCGACCCGTCCGCGCCGATCGACAACACGCCCGTCGGAATGCTCTCCAGGATCGCTTCCGTGAACCGGCTGCGCCGGTCCAGCTCCACCGCGCTGCTCTCCAGCGCCTCCGTCATCTGGTTGAATCCGTTCACCAGCAACGCCAGCTCATCCTCCGCGCGCACGTGGACCCGGTGTTTCAGGTTTCCCTGCCGCACTTCGCCGGCCGCCTCCAGAATGGCCGTAATCGGCACACTGATCCGGTTCGCCAGCAGCCGCGCCAGCCACGTAGCCACGAACAGCACGAACATGGTGATCAGCACCATCATCATCAGGTCCAGCGTCCGGATACTCTTGCGCTCGCCAAGGATCTCGGCCCACTCGTCGCTGTACTGCTTGATCTGCGCCAGATCGCGCGCTGCGTTGACGGGAACCGCCGCGGCCACCACCACGCTTCCCCCGGGAATTTCGCGCCGGCCCACCGCTGTCCGCCCCTCCTCCGCGCGCGCCGGCCAGTCGCCGTAAGCGTCGAGCACGCCGCCCGCGGCCGATAGAATTGCCGCGGTAGTCAGCTTCTGCTCCACCGCGAACCGCACCAGCGCGTCGTGCGACAGCGATCCGCCGGCCAGCAGTCGCTGCGTTTCCGGCTGCGCGCCCAGTAAAGCCGCCTGCGTGTTCACCCGCATCTCCATCTCCCGGTCCAGCGCGCCCGCCGCACCGGTATAGAGTTTCACCTGCTGATCCACGGGGTTCGTAAACCACGCGGTCAAATTCAAGCTTAGTACCTCGTACATCCAAAGGACTAGGAAGAATACGGGCACACAGCTCAGCAGCAGCGCGCCCACCACCAGCTTCGTGCGGATCCGCGAGCCCGGCTGGTGTGTCCGCCGCGCCACGTACAGTTTTATGAATTCCCGCGCCAGAATCCAGCCGACCGTCACCATCAGAGCGAAGATCAGCGTCGAAACCGCCCACAAAATCAGCGTCTGCGCCGGCTTCGGCATGAAGTCCCGCTGGTGGAACGAGCCCTGCCACACCACAAATATGGTGCTGGCCACGAGCAGCACAATCGCAACCCCGTACAACAGACGCTTTCGCATGAAGGGAAACCTTCTCTGATTATAGTGGGGCTGCAAACCTGCCCGCCCGCCATAAACTTTCTCCAATCTCTGCCGATAAAGACACCATGAGATCGAACCTACTGCGGGTGATGCGAACGTTGGCCGTCCTCGCCCTTGTCTCAGGGGCGGCCCGCGCGCAGGAACTGAAAAAGGTAAGCAAGTCCGAAGGTCTGAACAACGCGACCACCAAGGTCCAGCCGGACTATCCATCGATGGCCAGGCAACTGAAGATCGAAGGCCCGGTGGAGTTGGAAGCCGTCGTGACCGAATCCGGCGCCGTTGAAAAGGTCAACATCGTCAGCGGCAATCCACTGCTGACCCGGCCCGCCGCGGAAGCCGTCAGGAAATGGAAGTTCGCCCCTTTCACCGCCGAAGGCAAGGCGATCAAGGCCCTGGTGCCGGTCAGCATGAGCTTCAAGCTCTAGTGCAGGCCAATTGGCTGATCGAACCATAGGAGAGGGAAAAACCATGAGTTTGAGCCGGAAACTTCTGGGCAGCTTCGGCATCATGATGGCGCTCATCCTGCTGCTCAGCATTGGAGGCATCTTCGCCTTACGCGATCTCAACGCCGGGTTGGACCGCGCCGTCAACGTCACCGCCCGGCAGCAGTACCTCGCTGGCCAGGTAGAAGCCGCCACCTCGGAGCTCACCAGCCTCGAGCGCGGCAGCGTCCTCGGCGCCATGCTCGGCGACCGTGCCCGCCTGGACGAATACCGGCAGCAGTTCCGGACGCGCGGCGAAGCTCTCCAAAGAGCGCTCTCGGAGCTCGCCCGCCTGGCCGATTCGCGGGAAGCCGCTTCCCAGATTCGCAACCTCGATCAGCAGGCCAATCTGGTTCTCCGGGGTCACGACGAGCTCCGGCAGGCTATCTCCAACCAGCAGATGGACGCCGGCCTCGCCATCTTCGCTCAGAAAGTCCAGCCCAACCTCGAACAGATCGGGCGTCAGGCGGCGGCTCTCGTCGAGCACCAGAACCGCGATCTCGCGGAGACCTCGGCGGCATCCTCCGCCCGGTCCGCCCGCACCCGCCTATACGCAATCCTGCTCACTCTGGTCGCACTTGCCGTCGGCGCGGGCGTCTTCTGGGCGGTCCATAAAGCCAACGAGTCGCTGAAAGGTCTGTCCGCGCGTATGCTGGAAAGCGCCGAACGCGTCTCCCACGCCGCCGTCCAAGTTTGTCGAACCAGCGAATCCCTCGCCGATGGGGCTTCCCGCCAGGCTGCCGCTCTCGAAGAAACCTCCGCGTCCACCGAGGAAATCCTCTCCATCACCCGCAAAAACGCGGACCACGCCCTGCAGGTCGCCGAGCTCATGCAGCAATCGGCCGCCGGTGCCGGAGAAGTCAACCACTCGCTCGACCGCATGGTCGCTCAAATGAAGGAAATCGACACCTCCAGCAATAAGATCGCCCGCATCATCAAAGTGATCGATGAGATCGCCTTCCAGACCAACATCCTGGCCCTCAACGCCGCCGTCGAGGCCGCGCGCGCCGGCGAAGCCGGCCTCGGCTTTGCCGTCGTGGCCGACGAGGTCCGCAACCTCGCCCAGCGCTGCACCCAGGCCGCGCGCGATACCACCGGCCTCATCGAAGAGTCCATCGAAACTTCACACGACGGCAATTCGCGCCTCGACCAGATGGCCGGCTCCGTCAGAGCTATGACGGATAACGCCGGCCGCGTGAAATGCCTCGTCGATGAAGTCAACCTCGGAAGCCAGGAGCAGGCAAGAGGCATGGAGCAGATCGCACGGGCAGTTCTCCAGATGCAGGAGGTTACGCAATCCACGGCCGGCAATGCACAGGATGGGGCCTCGGCGGGCAAAGAACTCAACGGCCATGCCGACGCTCTTCGCGCCCTCGTCCACGAAATGCGCGAAATGGTCGGAACAGAATAAACAAGGGGGATCGGGCCGGCACCCGCCGGCCCGTTTCATCACATCTTGACGTCTTCCACGGTGATAGTGTCGCCGTCCATCTTGCCGGTCAGCGTCACCTTATGGCCCGCGTGCGCAGTCACTTTGTCCTGATTGGCAATCTTGTAAACTTTGCCATCGGGATCCACCAGCACCGCAGCCGCTCCGCCCTTGATGCACTTGGCGGCACAAGCCGCATGGGCGTCGCTGGCTGTCTTCGCTCCCTGCTTGGCGGCGCAGTTCGAGTCGACAATATAGCCCGTCACGTCGGCGGCCATCGCGCTCATCGTCGCAAGTGTTAACACTGCAAGTACTTTCATTACAGACTCCTCCTCAACACAGATTACCCAGTTCACAGAAACTATACTTCAGTACGGCGGGGTTCGCAACTTTGGATCTCTGCCGATGTGTGGGGCCGCCCACTGCCAGGCCCGCTTAGTAAAACAGGTACTTCCGCCACTGCGCATCGCCCTTCCCGAGCATCCGCATCAGGTGCCTGCTCGTGTGCAGGCTGAACGGACGCGGCGGACGCAGCAGCCGCATCCCCGCTTCATCCGGCGTCCGGTTCCCCTTCCGGTTGTTGCACGGGTTGCAGCACGCCACCAGGTTCTCCCATGCCGATTCTCCGGCCCGCGACCGCGGAACTACGTGGTCCAGCGTCAGTTCCGCCGAAGGCAGCGTCTTGTGACAGTACTGGCACGTGTACCGGTCGCGCATCAAAATGTTCTTCCGCGAGAGTGCCCGCGTCTGCCGCGGAATGCGCCGGTATTCCAGCAGGCGGATCACGCTCGGCAGCCGCACCGAGTTCCGCGCCGAGTGTATCGCGATCAACGATTCCTCCTCCGCGGAAGCCACGCCTTTCAGCACCAGCACCAGCGCGCGCCGCGCCGCGCAGATGTTGATCGGCTCGTAGCTGGCATTCAGTACCAGCACGGGTTTCTGCATTCGGTCACTGGCCATTCTCGCTACTCTCCCCTGATTTGGAATCGTTCAACCTCGCATCGAACCCGGCCAAAAAACGCCGGTCGGCTCGCGCCACCGTCAGCACCGCCACCCGCGCAGCCCCGGCCTGCTTCAACGCCCGCCCGCATGCCGCTACGGTCGAGCCGGTCGTCATCACATCGTCGATCAGCAGAATTCGCTTGCCGGCCACAGCCCGCGCGCGAAACGCCCGCGTCACGTTTTGCCGCCGCGCGTGATTGCTCAAACCCGCCTGCGCGCGCGTCGCCCGCGATCGCTTGAGCGCCCTCGCCACCGGGATTCCCGTCCGCCGGCCGAGCGCTCGGGCCAGCAGTTCCGACTGGTTGAATCCGCGCTTCCATTGACGCAGCCAGTGCAGCGGCACCGGCACGATCGCGTCGAATCTCTCGTCGAGCGGCATCGCCCGCGCCAGCAGGTCGCTCAGCGGACCCGCCAGCGTCTTGATCCGCCCGTACTTGTATAGATGAATCAACTGGCGCAGCACACCGTCGTAAGCCGCGAAACTGTATGCTGCATCGAAACCGCGCAGGCCGCTCCGGCACAGCCCGCAGCGCCCCTCCGCATCCAGGGGAAAAGCATTTTGAAAGGGTGTTCGGCAACTGCCGCAGAAGAACTCCGCCTCCAGCGGCTGCGGCGCCGCAATGCAGCGTCCGCACACCGGGTACCGCGACACCTCGCGCAGTTCATCTCCGCAGACGCGGCACGAATCGGGAAAGAAGAGGGAAAAAAGGGCGTAGGAAGCTGACCGTACTGCTGAGGTACTCGAATCCGGGACTAGGGCTGGCCTGCTACTCGAGAAGACTCACCTCACCATCCACAATTCTAGCCGATTTTGTTCGAACTTTGAAATAGCCGGCTACACCTCACCCCGTTTTTCGCGCTCCTCCGGCGCAACCGAAGTAACACCTCCGATCCGCCTCGCTCTTCGCGCAACCGAGTACAATACGGGCAGGTTCGGCTCATGTCGTGCACCCGGCGGTCGTTCATGCTCGCGGTGGTTTCCCTCGTGCTGGCTCGCGGTCAGTCGCAGCCGCAGACGCAAACCCAGCCGCGCCCGAAGCTCGGCGCGTCCACCGAAGCTCCCCGCCGGCCCACCAACCTCCGCGTCGATACCAACCTCGTCCTCGTCCCCGTCACCGTCTGCGACCCTTTTAACCGTCCTGTAACCGGCCTCGAAAAAGAGCACTTCAAAATCTTCGACGACAAAGTCGAGCAGACCATCACACACTTCGCCATGGACGACGAGCCCGTGGCCGTCGGCCTTGTCTTCGACATCAGCGGCAGCATGGGGCCCAAGCTCCAGAAGGCCCGCATGGCCGCCTCGTCCTTCTTCAAAACCGCCAATACCGACGACGAGTTCTTCCTGGTCGAATTCAACGACACACCCCGCCTCGAAGTCCCTCTGACCCGCGACGCCGAAGACATCCAGAACCACCTCACCTTCGCCCAGTCCAAAGGCCGCACCGCCCTGCTCGACGCCATCTTCCTCGCCATGCACGAGCTCAAGAAATCCCAGAAAAACCGCAAGGCCCTGCTCATCATCTCCGATGGCGGCGATAACAGCAGCCGCTACTCGGAAGCCGAAGTCCGCAACCTCGTGCGCGAGGCCGACGTCCTCATCTACGCCATCGGCGTCTTCGAACCCTACGGCCTCCGCAGCCGCACACCTGAGGAAGCCGCCGGCCCGGGTCTTCTCAACGACCTTTCCGAGCAGACCGGCGGACGCCATCTTCCCGCCGATGTCAACGAACTGCCCGATATCGCCGCCAAAATCGGAGTCGAGCTCCGCAACCGCTATGTGCTCGGCTACTCACCCACCAACCAGGCCCGCGACGGCCGCTACCACACTCTCCAGGTCAAAGTGATCACCCCTAAAGAGCTCAAGCTCCCGGTTCTTCGGGCGTACTTCCGCCGCGGCTACTACGCCCCGGCCCAATAGCGCCCGCCCCACTCCGCCTTCCGCGCCGCGCGGAACGCCGTCCGGTCGCGCCGCGCCACCCGAACCGGTTCCGCCCCTGCCGGTGTACACAACCTGAGTTCGATCAGCCCCGCGTGGTGCTGCGGCCGCCGCAAGACCCGTGCCCAACCCAGCTCAACCGGCTCCCGGGCCAGCGCCACATAGCTGTACTTCTCGTCCTCGTACCCCAGCGCGCCGTCCTTCAACCGCCGGTGCAGGCTCGACCGCTCCACCCGCTCCGCGAAGTGGCACCAGTCCGGTTCAGCCAGCGGGCACGCCATCGCCGCGGGACAAGGCGCGATCATGTGTGCGCCCGCCCCCAGCAGCTCTTCCCGCACCGTCCGAATCAACGCCGCCCCTCGCGGCGTGCCCGGTTCGATCACCACCAGTGCCACCCGCGCCGCCTCCCATAACCGCAGCGCCGGCGCCTGCGGAATCTCGCCCAGCGACCACGCCGCCACCACCAGGTCGTGCGCCGGCAGCGTGGTCATGCGGCCCAGGTCTGCATGGATCGCGGCAGCGCCCGGCAGAAACGACAGCGCCGTATCCGCCAGCGCCGGATCTCGCTCGATCAACATCACCTTTTCCGCGTTGGGAAAAATCTCTCGCGCCGCCAGCGCCGCCGCTCCGGTCCCCGCCCCGACGTCGAGCACGCTCGCGATCTCCATACCTCGCAGCTCGCCCAGCACCGCGCGCGCCGCGGCATACGTCGCGGGCATCCGTGTCGCCAGGTATGCCGCGATCTCGTCTTCGCCCGATAGCCGCGCGGCCTTGCCCTCGCGATACGCCTCCGATAGTTCCGTCGCCGCGCGTTTGAGCGCGGGAAACCCCACATCGTCGGCGCGTTCCTCGATCGCCCGTCGGATTCTCGGCGGCAGTTGCACTCATCCCATCATAAGAGGAACTTCCTCCCGCCACCCGGTGTCTATTGCTGTGGAAGTTGAAGGCGCCTGCCCGATAACGTGGCGCGGACGATCGCTCTTTGTCGTCCGCGCATGCTGACCGCAAAACGAAAGGAGACCGCCATGTTTGAAACAGCCGTATTGTGTTCTGCTCCGTCCACGAAGCGCGTCTGGGCGGCCTTCGCCGGTTTCACCGGACAGTGCCTCTTGATCGGGTGCGCACTCCTGGCGCCTCTGGTCTGGCCCCAGGTGATCCCGCACGTCTCCTGGGCGATCTCGCTCGCCCCGCCCGGTCCGCCGCCGCCTCCTCCGCCTTCCGACCCGGAGGTCCCTCGCCACGCCCACGTCGTGCCGTTGCAGGCCGCCCACGGGCCGTTCACGGCGCCATCGAGAATTCCCGATCATCCCATGATCATCGTCGATGACCCCATGGAGTTCACCTCCGGCACGGGCCGGACCGGAGTCGTTGGAGCCCCGCCCGGATTCACCGATGGCGTCCCGTTCGGCATCGCCGACCAGGTCGCTCAGATCGTGCCGCGAGTGCACCCGCCGGAGCCCGTAAGACCCGTGGTCACCGCCCCCGTCGCCGTGACACCCGAAAAACCCGCACGCATCAGCGTCATCCAATTGGCCAGGCCCATCTACAGAGTCGAGCCGGTCTATCCGCCGCTCGCCCGCCAGGCCCGCATCGCCGGCACCGTCGAGCTCATCGGCGTCCTCGGCACCGACGGCCGCATTCACGAGCTCCGCGTCGTGCGCGGCCACCCGCTGCTCATCGAAGCAGCCATGGCCGCCGTCAGGCAGTGGATCTACGCCCCCACCATCCTGAACGGGCAGCCCGTCGAAGTCCAGGCGCCCATCCAGGTGAACTTTATCTTGAACCGCTGAAGGAAAGGAACCCCCTCACGTTCTCCCAAAGCAGTTGCGGGAAGCTCTTATCGAGATACGAACGAATCGAGACGTAACATTCATCGCACTGGTTCCGCGCGGTGAATTCGGAAACAATGCGGCCGCGCTCCTCGAGGCTGTAGCGCCGGAACTGCATGGAACATGGCTGCAGCCAGCCGTCGGCGGTCACAACCAGAAAACGTAAACCCGCCTTGCAACCGGGTGCGCCGCCGTCGGCGAAGTAGCGCCGTGTCGCCTGGAGCGTGGTAGGCGCGTTGACGATCCAGTTGGTCGGGTCGCGGCGCGCTTCCACGCGGTCCAGGCGCTCCGCAATCTCTTTCACCTGCTCCGCCGATCCCGGAAAATAATCCCTGCACCCCGTCCGCCGCGCCGAGTACGCGCTGTAGCACAGGTTCACGCCCCACTCCCGCGCCCTGTCCGCGATCGCCTCGATCTCCCCCAGGTTCTCGCTGGTGATGCACGAATTCAGCACGATGTCGTCGTGCCCCAATTTCGCCAGCCGCGGAATCAGATCCTCCAGGTGCCGGTACAGCCCCGGATACGCCCGAAACTCGTCGTGCCGCTCGTCCGGAAAATCCAGGCTCACGCTGAACTGGTTCACTCCCGCCGCGCGCAGCGCCCCGTACTTCGCCTCCGTCATCTCCGACCAGTTCGAAACCAGGATCGTGTACGGTACCGTGTCGCCGCCCTTGATCGCGCGGACAATCTCCACCACGTCCTCGCGCAGCAGCGGCTCGCCGCCCGATACCTGCACCACGCACGGACGCAGCGCGTCCATATAGCGCCGGTATTCGGCCGGCTTCAGGTTGCGCGACTCGTCGCGCGGCCCCCCATGATCGCAGTGCTTGCACCAGCAGGAGCACGCGTCCGTGACTTCGAACGAAACTACGATGGGACGATGGGCGAGCCAGTTCGACGACCCTCGCCCGATGATCCGGAGGGACTCCGACAGCGGTACTTTACGCAAAATACGATGCTATCATGCAGCGCGGAAAGCCCCCAAGTGTCACGCGTTAAAATAGGTCAAACACGATGATCCAGACACTCTTCGGCTCCGTCGAGCAGGAGCCCACTCTCCTCGAAAAGCTCAAAAGCGGCGTCCAGAAAACCCGCGCCGGCCTGGTCAACGCCCTCGAAGACGCGCTCCAGGGCAAAAAAGAAATCGACGCCGACCTCCTCGACGAGCTCGAATACACCCTCATCTCCGCCGATATCGGCGTCCGCACCACCAACGAAATCCTCGATACCATCCGCCAGCGCGTCGAGCGCCACCAGCTTGCCGACGCCGCCGAACTGCGCGGCCTCATCCGCCAGCGCCTGCTTGAAATCCTCCAGGCCAGCGAGCGCGCCATGCCTTTCGTCAGCGAGCCGCCCGCCGTCATCCTCGTCGTCGGCGTCAATGGCTCCGGAAAAACCACCACCATCGGGAAGCTCGCCCAGCGCTTCAAAAACGAGAACCGCACCGCCCTCCTCTGCGCCGCCGACACCTTCCGCGCCGCCGCCATCGATCAGCTCGAAATCTGGGGCCAGCGCACCGGCACTCCGGTCATCCGCCAGACCCCCGGAAGCGACCCCAGCGCCGTCCTCTTCGACGCCCTCCAGGCCGCCCGCTCCCGCAAGGCCGATTACGTCATCATCGATACCGCCGGCCGCCTCCAAACCAAGGAAAACCTCATGGCAGAGCTCAACAAAATGAGCCGCACCGCCAAGAAGGTCATTCCCGACGCGCCTCATGAAGTCCTGCTCGTCCTCGACGCCACCACCGGCCAGAACGGCCTGGAGCAGGCCCGCAAATTCACCGAGACCAGCGGCGTCACCGGCATCGTCCTCACCAAGCTCGATGGCACCGCCAAGGGCGGCATCGTCGTCGCCATCGCCCGCGAGCTCGACCTCCCCATCCGCTACATCGGCGTGGGCGAAAGGGTCGACGACCTCCTCCCCTTCGACCCCGAAGCCTTCATCGAGTCGCTCTTCCAGAAATGAGCCCCCCATACATGCGCGAGGCGCTCGACCTCGCCCGCAAGGGACGGGCGCTGGCCAGCCCCAATCCCATGGTCGGCGCCGTGATCGTGCGCGGCGGCGAAATCGTCGGCCGCGGCTTCCACACCTACGCCGCTCGCGACCACGCCGAAATCCTCGCCCTCGCCGAAGCCGGCGACCGCGCCCGCGGCGCCACCCTCTATCTCAACCTCGAGCCCTGCGTACACCAGGGACGCACTCCGCCCTGCGTCGACGCCCTGATCCAGGCCGGCATCGCCAAAGTCGTCGCGCCCATCGCTGACCCCAACCCCCTCGTCGCCGGACAGGGCTTCGCGCGCCTCCGCGACGCCGGCATCGAAGTCGAGCTCGCGCCCGAATTCGCCGCCGAGGCGGAAAAGCTCAACGAGCCCTTCCTCCACTTCATGCGCACCGGCCGGCCTCTGGTCACCCTCAAGGCCGCCATCACGCTCGACGGCAAGATTTCCGCGCCCGACGACAATCGCGGCTGGATCACCAGCGAGCGCGCCCGCGCCCACGTCCAGCAACTGCGCCATGAATCCGATGCCATCCTCACCGGCATCGGCACCGTCCTCGCCGACGATTGCCTCCTCACCGACCGCACCGGCGAGCCCCGCTCCCGTCCGCTCCTCCGCATCGTGCTCGATTCCCAGCTCCGCCTCCCGCTCGATTCCAAAATGGTCCGCAGCGCCGAAAGTGACGTCGTCGTCATCACCACCACCGCCGGCAACCCCGAGCGCCGCAAGCTGCTCGAGTCGCGCGGCGTCCAGGTGCTCGCCATGGATGGCCCCGGCGGGCGCGCCGACCTTCGCGGCACGGTCGAATGGCTCGGTAGCCGGCAGTATCTCTCTCTCATGATCGAAGCCGGCGCCAAGGTCAACTGGACCGCCCTGGAATCCGGCGTCGTGGATCGTGTCTTCTTCTACTACGGCCCCAAGATCCTCGGCGGTCTCGAAGCGCTGCCTTTGGCCGGTGGCATCGGCCGCCGCCGCCGCGCCGACGCCATCCGCGTGCACCGCGTGGCCGTGCATTCCATTCCGCCCGACGAATTCGCCGTGGAGGGCTACCTCGATGTTCACCGGGATTATTGAAGAGCTGGGCGCCGTCGCCTCCATGGAGATCCGCGCCGCCGGCGCGCGCCTCAAAGTGCGCTGCGCCACCGTCCTCTCCGACTCCGGCGAAGGCGCCAGCATCGCCGTCAACGGCGTCTGCCTCACCGCCGTCGATATCCGCCCCGATTCCTTCTCCGCCGACGTTGCCCCGGAGACCCTCAAGCGCACCAATCTCGGCGCCCTTCGCGCCGGCTCGCGCGTCAACCTCGAGCGCCCGCTCTCACCCTCGGGCCGCCTCAGCGGCCACATCGTTCAAGGCCACGTCGATGGCACCGGCGAGTTCCTCTCCCTCGATGCCCTGGGCGACGAGAACTGGTGGCTCCGCCTGCGCATCCCCGCCGAACTCGATCCTTTTCTGGTTTTCAAAGGCTCCATCGCTATCGACGGCATCAGCCTCACCATTGCCGCTCTCGAAGGCGACGTGCTGAGCGTGACCATCATCCCCCACACCTTCCGCAACACCACGCTCGCCGGCTACAGACTCGGCGCCCGCGTAAACCTGGAGTGCGACATCCTGGCCAAGCACGTAGAAAAGCTCCTCCGCAAGCTGAACCTGAAGGAGCCCCTCTCGATCGACAAACTCCGCTCCCAAGGCTGGTAACGCGGGCCTCCCGCCCCGCCAGGGACGCAGGCCCTTGTTGTTCTAGTCCAACCACGCCTCCTGCCTCCTCAATCCGAACCGCGGCACCGCCCCGAACCTCCGTTCCCTCCCCCGAAAATCCTTCACCGCCGCCGCCAGGTCCGCCGCCCCGAAATCCGGCCACATCGTACGGCTGAACAGCAGCTCCGCGTACGCGCTCTCCCACAGCAGAAAGTCGCTCAGCCGCCTCTCGCCTCCCGTGCGGATCAGCAGATCCACCGGCGGTCCCATCCTCCGGTCGAACGCGTCGCGCGAAAATTCGCCCAGCGCCCGCGCCGCAGCCAGAATCGCGTCGCGCCCCGAGTAGTCCACCGCGATCCGCAGCCGTAGCTTCTCGCCTCCCGCCGTCGCGGCTTCCGCCCGTCCGACCGCCGCCACCAGCGCCGCGTCCAGCCGGTCGCGCCGCCCGATAAACTCCATCCGCACTCCCTGCTCCACCGCGTGCGCCGTCTCCGTCTCCAGGTAGAAGGCCATCATCGCCATCAGCGCCTCCACCTCCGCCGCCGGCCGCCGCCAGTTATCGCTCGAAAAGGCGAACAGCGTGAGAATCCCCACGCCCGCATCCGGCGCCGCCTCGATCACCCGGCGGGCCGTTTCCACTCCCGCCTTGTGCCCGGCCACCCGCGGCAGCCCCCGCGCCAGCGCCCACCTCCCGTTGCCGTCCATAATGATTCCGATATGTAGAGAACTTTGCATCATAAAGCATCCGTCCGTAATAGTACCTCCTGCCCGTCCCGGAGAGGCAGCCAGCCCTCACCGGTCGCGCATGGCTTGTATCAGTGCTTCCATGTGATCCAGGTAACGTTCCAGCGCGCGCCGTCCCGCCGCCGTCATCCGATAGTCGGTGCGTGGCACGCGCCCTTCGAAACTTTTGTTGCACGCCACGTAACCGGCCTCTTCCAGCTTGCGCGCGTGCACGCTGAGATTGCCGTCCGTCGTGTCGAGCAGTTTCTTCAGCTCGTTGAAAGTCAGGGATTCGTTCACCGAGAGCGCGCTCAGAATGCCCAACCTCAGCCGCTCGTGTACCAGCCGGTCGAGTTTCCCCGCCTCGCCCGCGGCCTCCAGAGGCAGCGGCCGCTTCTCGCGCTCCCGTCGCAATGCATTGGATTTAGCCGCCATATTTCACCGCAATCACCGTTCCGAACACCACGTGCAGCCCGCCGAACCCCGCCGGCAGAAGCACTGCGCTCCACGCCGGCTCCAGCAGCGCCGCCGCGCCCACCGCCATGAAGCAAGCCCCCATCAGCGGCACCACCCGCACCGACGCCGACCCGCCGGATAGCACCCCGGCCCCGTACATCAGCAGCCAGATGCCCGGCAGAAACACAACCAGGCCGGCGCGAAAGAGTACGGCCGTCAGCAACGCGCCGGCCAGTACCGCGGGAACAAACCCCGCGACGAACTTGCGTCCCGGCCCCGAAAACAGCGGCATGCGGAACCGCCGCGATTTCAGCGCCGCGCCCGCAATCCCGATGGTCAGCGCCACT
>Ga0335077_10001716_pt1 | contig 26061 bp, 27 predicted proteins | sample Lox_Sample_31_FD_207151 | JGI IMG/M metagenome (GOLD analysis project Ga0335077, IMG submission 207151) | Soil microbial communities from Loxahatchee National Wildlife Refuge, Florida, United States - Lox_Sample_3.1 | ecosystem: Environmental > Terrestrial > Soil > Wetlands | place: USA... | reverse complement strand
TGATCTGAGGTACTTTGATCTCGGGTGAAGGTGAACGAACAATTCTTGAGAGTGGCGACGAAATAAGTGAGCGCGGCCAGTTTCATTCTGGGAAATGGTTGGCTGACAGAGGATACCCCTCCCCCTCCGGTCTATTGGCATCATCGACTTAGAGGAAAAACCCGAAATAATCTATGGGGCTCAATAGCTTAGGGGCAAAATCTTGAGCCACAGGGACTTAGCCCGCCCGGCTGACTTCTCCTCCCTCGCTTTCGCCTTGGCGATTATCTGCTTTGTTTGACTCTGTGCACAAGGGCAAATGTCACACTGGGCTGTGGATTTCCTCGTTACCAACGGAAGGTCGGTTGAGGGCGTCTGGCCGTAGGCCGTCGGGCCAGCTGTCCTGCTTAGGGGGCGGCTGGCCTGAACTCAATAAGCTACCAGTTCGTCAGCTCTGAATCGGATCTCATAGATCTTGCATAGATCCCATCCCTGATCGTAAATTTGCTCGTACCCGTTGGTGTAGACGAGCTTGAAGTCATAGAAGCAAGAAGTCTGAACATAGGGATTGAAATGGATTACTGTCTCATAGCCATTGCGCAGCGTGCCATCTCCCAGCACGTCAGCACCCCACCAGCCGCTTTCATGCGGTGACACATAGATCTCCCGAATCGAAGCTCCCGTGTAGTTCACAAGCAGAAAGTTTTTCCTGTCCTGACCCTGCGATGTTGCAGATCCGAATGCCAATATGGCGATCCAAGCAAGAGGTAGCATCCACTTTGCATTTTTCATAAATTACCTCCTTGAAAACCGGAAGCTTGGTGAAGAACCTGTTCTTAGTTCCTCACTAAGCGAGCCGATATTGAACCAACTTGTGGGAAACGTCCATAGAGGCAGGCTGAAACGATATGAATTGATCTGACGAAGCCGCGAAAGGGCCAGCAGGACAGGTGGCCGGACCCTCGAAGTTAGCTTTTTCTCTTTCCAGCGTCGAAACTGTAGGTGCTCCTCGACAAGAGCGAAGGCTGGGCTACCCGGACTATTTCCCACTTACAGCGGGGGTAGCCCGGCTGCGATCACGGTCCTGGAGCGCCAGTAAAACGACCCGCAGCATCTCGTCCCAGGGAGCGGGCTTGCCGGTCCAGATCTCGAACTGGCGGGCGGCCTGGTGAACGAACATTTCAATGCCGGGGATGATCTGCGCCCCGCGTTCTTTCGCCAGCTTCAGCAGCCGCGTTTCGGCGGGATCGTAGACCATATCAAAAACGTAGCGGGCGTTGATCTCTTTTTCCTGAAGGGGAGTTTCGCGTGTGTTTCCCATGCCCACCGGGGTGGCGTTGATGATCACGTCGAAGGCCAGCTTCTTCAGATCAGGGCGCTTGACCATCCGGGCATGAGCCTGGTGAGCGAGTTTCTTGGCGGCGGCAAGGCTTCGGTTCAGGATGTAAACTTCTGATCCCCGCTCTTTTAAGCCAAAAACTGCAGCCCGGGCGGCACCGCCGGCTCCGATTACCAAGATGCGCGCACCTTCCAGGGTGTTCAGCCGGCGTTCCAGGGGACGGACGATTCCCGCGGTATCGGTGTTGAACCCATACAGTTTTCCGTCTTGTGCCCGCACGACGGTGTTGCATGCTCCGATCTTGTTGGAATGAGAGTCGCTGTTGTCCAGGTGCGACAGGATGGCCTCTTTGTAAGGCATGGTCACGCTCAGACCGTGAATAGGAATCTCCTTCACACAGGTCAGAAGATCTTTGAGGGTCCTGGCATGGAGGGCCAAGTAAACGGCGTTGACGTTTTCGCGCCGGAACGCGGCATTCATGATGGCCGGAGACAGCGAGTGTGCGATGGGGTCGCCGACCACCGCGTAGACCCGCGTGGCCACATCGACCTGGTCGATGCGGTAGACAGTGCGCAGCTCCTGCGCAGTGATTTGTCCGGGCGCCGTTTCCTGCCCCGCTCCTGCCGACGCGAATGTAAACACGCTTCCGGCTCGGACGCCCAGAACGCGGCTGATCGTACCCTGCTCCCCCATGCACATGCCGACGAGGGAGTACCGGTCGCCCTGGCGAGCCAGGAACTTGATCATGGATACGTTGTCGGAGAGTGTGGTCGCCGTGCTGACGACCTTGTAGAAGTCTGCGGGGAAGGCAAGCATCTTCTCAAGGGTTTCGTCGAGTTTCTTCGTCGCCCGGAAGTCATGATAGGAAAGGACTAACGCGGCGCGCGAGCGCAGCTTTTGCAACTGTTCGGGCTTGCACTTGGTGGCAGTTTGCAATTCAACGTCAACAAGTTGGCAGCCGGCCGCCACGGCTTTGCTGAGAATGTCGAGCTGCGAAGCGATAGAACCGCGAAACTTGCCCCCACTCGCCACTCGGCGGCAAGTAGCGATCGCGATCGTGCCGTGATGCGATTCAAGAAAGCGCTTGATTCTGGGAAGCGCCAAACCAGGTCTGGAGATGTAGTCTAACCTGAACTCCAGCATGGAGTTGTCACGTACTGAGGCCTCGGCCCGTTCGACCATTTCGTTGGGGTCAGAGCCGGTCAGCGCCACGCAGAGACGCGGCAGCCTATGGGGCAACAAGCGTGATATCGGGAGAGCGGAAGTCATTCCAGAAATTGAGATCCCGGTTTAGCCACATCGAAATGAACGGCGAATTATTACAGGCAGCTAATTATTTATGCAACAAGGGATTATACGATCCGGCAAAAAACTTCTGCCCCTCGAGGTGCCTATCACCCTCGTAACCTTGACCCTCCCTTACCTGCTTGTTACCTTCCGGCTGAAGGCTTTCTTTTCTGGCATTTAACTGGGGGAAGGGGTCGCCGAAGGCGGTCTTTTCCGGAGGTAACATGAAGAAAACAGGACTGTTCGTGTTGTTACTGGCAACGGCGGCATGGGCGCAGACCACCGATCCGACTACGTTTCAGGCTCCCGAAGGAACGGCACCCACGACAAACAGCTTTCCCATCGAGCGCATTCCGACGCCCACGTACGCCGACCTGTACTGCGCGGGTTTCATCAGCAAGCACGTCCTGCCCGATGCCAACTACATCCTTGGCGGGATCCATACGCCAACGACGACTCACTTCCAACGTGGCGATATCGTTTATCTGCGTGGCAGCGGCTATACCATGGGGGCGGAGTACGAGATCGTGCGTGCGCTGCGCGACACGAATGAATACGAAGTCTATCCCGGCGAGAGAAAACTTCTGAAGGAAACCGGGCAACCCTACGAGGAAGTCGGCCGGGTGAAAGTCATTGACACGCGGAGCAAGGCGGCCATCGCGCAGATCGAATATTCCTGCGATGGGATCGCTCCGGGCGATACGGCGATTCCCTTCGCTGAGAAGCAGCAGGTGCCGTTTCATGGGCCAGTGCGCTTCGACCGTTTTCTGCCCGCCAGCAACAAGGTGTCAGGGCGGATTGTAATGGGCAAGGATTTCGACTCACAGATGGGAACCGGACACAAGGTCTATCTCAACGTCGGATCAAATCAAGGTGTGAAGATCGGCGACTATTTCCGCGCGGTACGCACCTATGACGAAGATTTGAAGGATCCGGTTGATTCACTGTCATTCCGCGCCGCACTCGCCGAAGACACCCAGAAGAAAATGCCCTCGTTCGACCCGCAGCTTTTTGAGAGGGAGAACGGCCCGGTTATTCACGTGCGTGATCTGCCCCAGCGTGCCGTTGGCGAGATCGTGATCATTGGCGTAACCGACACAACCGCAACCGGCATGATTGTTTTTGCCATGGAAGATGTACATGCGGGCGATGGAGTGGAGTTAGATCAGGTGAATTGAGCTCCTCTCAGCTTTTTGATGCGCTACCGGGGGCGGGAAACCGTCCCCGGTTTTGTTTCCAGGACATCGACGGAGCCCGGGCAGTCAGAGAGAGTCAGTGGCATTTTTCTCCAAAGACCTCTGCGCTGAAAGCTTCGATCAGCGCGCCTTTCTGCCAAGCGTCGTTAGGCAGGCCCGCTTTGTGGCAGGTTTGCTCGAGGAATGTGACGCGGTCCCAGTGGCGCTCTGTGGGCACCTGGGGCAGCAGTAGCCCGCGGTGTGCACCCATGCTGATGAGCAATCCGTGACGGCCAACTTCAACTTCCTGCGGAAGGATTGGCCGCGGAGGGGAGAGAATACTGAGTTCGATCTCCAGTTGACGCCCTTCTGCAATTGTCACTGGATAAAAGCGGGTATCTTCGAAAGCAGCGGCACGAGCGGTGTCGATAACGGCGCGGTAGACAGAACTGACCGGTAGCACGTAACCCACGCATCCGCGCAACTCTCCATGCAGGTAAAGGGATGTGAACGCTCCCCGTGGCTCGGCAAGGTGGGATGTCGGTGGATCCAGGGAAATCTCGCGATCTTCCAAGGCAGAGAGAATTGACTCGTGGGCTACCTGCAAAAGCAAAGTTCTCTCTTGCGGTGAAAACTCCTGCTCATCCACACCAATCGGATTAGGTCGAGGCAGCGACATCAGGATCGGCCTGCGCTGGGGCCACCGGTTTTCTCCGGCGACTGAGAACGAAGGCGCGCCGGCGGCGCTTCACCACCCTCCGATCAATCTTCGACCAGAAGGCAACGAAGTAATCAATGCCCGAGACCAGAGAGACGCACACCATAAACCAGATCGCAACAGAAGCAACCCAGTGAATGGGAAAGATGTAGTGGCTGTAGATGGGCCACTCTTTCCAGTGATGATCCCAAATGACCGCCACTACCGAGACGATCTGGACGATCATCTTGAACTTGCCAAGTTCGCTGGCCTCAATGGTGAAGCCCTCGGAGGCCGCGATCGAGCGCAACCCGCTGACGAAGAATTCCCGCCCGATCACCACAATCGCCACCCAAGCCGGAACAAGGCTGGGATTCACCTGGACGAGCACAATGAATGCCGCGGCGATCAGCAACTTGTCAGCAATCGGGTCGAGCAGAATCCCCATCGTGGTGATTTGATCGCGCTTGCGCGCCAGGTAGCCGTCGATCCCGTCGGTCATCGCAGCTGCGATAAACAGAGCCGACGCGATCAGTTCTTTGGCTCCGTGCACGCTGCTGAAGTAAGAGCTGGACAGGACCCAAACCAGCAGAGGAATACTTAGGATGCGGGTCAGCGTGATGGAATTGGGCAGGTTCACGAGTCGGGGGGCTCCGGAGGCCAGCCGGCAACCAAGTTGATTATCCTCCACGAAGAAGGGGAACGCAATGCAGGCGATCTGGCGTTAGGAACCAGTGGGGCTAGAACTGAGGAAGGGTTGTGAGGCATAGAGCACGGAGGAAAGAACTGAAATCTGCCAACCTCCGTGCTCGAGGACTCTTATTTCGGACTGGGGGCCATCTTGTCAGCTTTTGCGGCGCCCTTGGGCTGTTTGGCGACAATCATGTCTTTGATCTTGTCGTAGGTTGCTTGCGGCACAATCTTCTTCTGCACAAGTTCGTTCTTGGCGCGGTAAGGGCGGCCATCGATGATCTTCTGCGAATAAGCGTCCCCGATGCCGGGCAACTCCTTGAGCTGATCCTTGGTCGCGGTATTAATGTCGAGCTTCTCGGTAGCTGCGGTGGCCGCGGAAGCTGCCTGCGCGGTGGGCTTGGCCTGCGCAGACGCCATCGCATTGACCAGCGAGAGTGCAAAGATGAGAACAGCGATTTGCGCCATCAGCTTTCTTTCGACGACTTCCATGAAGTTCTCCTTTCCTGCAAATTACGCGTAGATTCCGCGCTGACGGATCGTGTAGGCAACACGATCGATTGCCAGCATGTAAGCGGCGATGCGATTGTTGACGTGATGCGTTTCGGCGTAACGGACCACATCGTCGAACGACGATTTCATAATAGTTTCAAGCTGCTCGTTTACTACGGACTCTTTCCAGAAGTATCCCTGGCGGTCCTGCACCCACTCGAAATACGAAGTGGTGACTCCCCCGGCATTCGCGAGAATATCGGGAATAACGAACACACCCTTGTCGGCGAGTACGTCGTCCGCAGCTGACGTTGTGGGCCCATTTGCGCCTTCGGCTAGAATTCGGCACTTCACACGATCGACATTGCGGCTGGTAATTACGTTTTCAGTGGCGGCAGGAATCAGGATCTCGCACTCGCTGATCAGCAATTCTGCCGAATCGGTCTTTTCCGCGCCGGGGAACTCGTGAATGGCGCCGTTTTTCTGGCGGAACTCCACCAGCGCTTTGAGATCGATGCCGTTCTTGTTATAGAGTCCACCGCCGACTTCAGCGATGCCAACGACTTTGTATCCGGCTTCGTGCATCAGTTGCGCAGCGTTGGAGCCGACATTGCCAAAGCCCTGGACGATGACGCGGGCGCGATTGCGGTCGATATTCAGCTTCCTGCAAGCCTCATCGCAGACGATCATGACGCCGCGGCCGGTAGCCTCGCGGCGTCCGCGGGATCCGCCAATGTTGATGGGCTTGCCGGTTACCACGGCTGTCACGGTTTGGCGCATGTGCATGGAGTACGTATCCATCATCCAAGCCATGACTTGCTCATTGGTGTTGACGTCAGGTGCGGGAACGTCCTTCTCGGGGCCGATGAACTCAATCAACTCTGCGGTGTAGCGGCGGGTCATGCGCTCGACTTCACCCATCGACATCCTGTGCGGATCACAGATTACTCCGCCTTTCGCACCACCGAAGGGGATGTTAACGACAGCGCACTTCCACGTCATCCAGCTGGCCAGAGCACGGACCTCGTCAAGAGTCACGTCGGGTGCGTAGCGAATGCCGCCCTTGGCCGGACCGCGAGCGATCGAGTGCTGCACGCGGAACCCGGTGAAGACTTCGAGATGGCCATCATCCATCTGAACGGGGATATGAACCGTAATTTCGCGGTTGGGGTATCGCAGGACACGCCAGAGGCCTTCGTCGAGGTTCAGCTTCTGTGCGGCCAGATCGAAGCGCGCTCGTTGCGACTCCCACGGATTGGTTTCCTTATCCACGTGCGGAGCAGTGGTCATCGTCGTCATAGAAGAGGTCTCCGAGATGATTACAGGTGAGGTGGTCTGCGATGCCAAGTCCGTTGCTGGGCAAAAGTGCGCAAACGTTCAGAGTATATGAGGCCGGATGCCGGAGTGGCAAGTTACCGGCCTGGTTGCGAGTCTACCCACGTGGTATTCAGGCAACAGAAATGGTCCGTCAGTGGGCCAACCTGCTCCAGCCTCCTTCTTTGACGACCCTGTTGGGCCCTGATAAACTTTTGGTTTGGCCAGCCATCGCTCTTATCAGAAGGGAAGTCCGTGCGCGCAGAGACCCGCCATCAATTAAAACAGGACGCATTTAGCCGAGTCACCATCGGTGCTGCTGAGAAGACGGCCGATTGGACCGTGGAGCATCGGACCACAATCATTATTGCCGCCATGGTTGCGGTCGTGCTCATTGGGGGAGTCATCGGGGGCTGGTACTACTTGAATGCCCAGGACCAGAAGGCGAGCCTGGATCTCTCCATCGCCGTTCGCACCATGGATACTCAATTGCGGCCTGCGGGAACCCCTGAGCAACCAGACTTTCCTACATTCACGTCCGCGAAAGACCGGGCCCAGGCTGCGCAAAAACAGTTACAGGCCATCGTGGAGAAGTATCCACACACTCGTTCTGCCGATATGGCCCACTATTTCCTCGGCGTGAACGCGCAGACACTGTCGGACACTGCGACCGCCGAACGAAACTTTAAAGAAGTAGCGTCGGTCGGCAACCGGGATCTCGCGTCGGTAGCGAAGAATGCTCTGGCAGCCCTTTACGGGCAGACGAACCGGCCCAAGGACGCCGCGGCGCTTTATCAGGAACTGATTAACAAACCTACCGCCTCGGTAAGCAAGGTTACTGCACAATTGCAGTTGGCTGAGCTCTATCAGAACTCCAACCAGCCGCTCGACGCCAAGCGGATTTACGAGCAGGTCAAGAAAGAAAATCCCGGCAATGAAGCGGGCGAAATCGCTACCCAAAAGCTCGCACAACTGAAGTAGCCATGAGCCGAAACCCGATTTGAGCACCAAGGCGAAGCCTTGGAAGTCATATCCCTGCCGCTGCAGATCTTCACGCACAGCGTTCCTGGATGATCGCTCCCTAGGCCCTATCCCTAACGTCTAATGCGTACTCCCTGATACCATGTTGTGCGATTTCCAAATCCATAAAACTGGATCCCCATGGCCGACATCACACTCCGCGTTAACGGAAGTGAAAGGAAAGTCTCTGTCTCGCCGGAAACACCTCTGCTCTGGGTCTTACGCGACACACTCGAGTTGACCGGAACCAAGTTCGGCTGCGGCGCCGGATTGTGCGGCGCGTGCACCGTGCATATGGATGGCAGTGCGATCCGTTCATGCTCGACGCCGGTGTCGCAAGCGGCAGGCAAGAATGTGACCACGATTGAAGGTCTCGGCGCAAACGGCCTGCACGTTTTGCAGCAGGCGTGGATCGAGGAAGAAGTTCCCCAATGCGGCTACTGCCAGACTGGGCAGATCATGTCCGCGGCCGCGCTGTTGGCTAAGACACCGAATCCGACTGACGAGCAGATTACGGCCGCGATGAATGGCAATCTGTGTCGCTGCGGTACCTATGAACGGATCCGCAAGGCGATCCACCGCGCCGCCGGCACCGGAGGTGTGCGATGAGTCCACTTTCGCGACGCGAATTTGTGGGGGCTGGAATTGCTGCGGGCGCGGGACTCGTGATTGGGTTCTACCTGCCTCATGGGCGGGAAGCTCGCAGGGATTCTTTCTCTCCGAACGCCTATCTTCGGATTACACCTGACAATAAGGTGACCATCGTGGTCGCGCGCTCAGAGATGGGACAGGGCGTTCGCACCGCGTTGCCGATGATCGTCGCGGAGGAACTCGAGGCCGACTGGAAGCAGATCGAGATCGAGCAGGCCGGGGCCAGCACGCTGTTCGGGGATCAGACAACGGGAGGAAGCGCAAGCATCCGGACCACGTGGGATCCCATGCGCAAAGCCGGCGCGACGGCGCGCGAGATGCTGATTTCGGCGGCTGCACTGACATGGGGCGTGCCGCGATCCTCCTGTACTGCGGACAGCGGCCAGGTAAAGCACGCCGCATCAAACAGAGTTCTGACGTATGGGGAACTCGCGAGCAAGGCCGGAGCCTTGCCGATCCCTGCCGACGTTCCGCTGAAGCAGAGCAAAGACTACAAGATCGTCGGGCAGCGATTGCGGCGCGTGGACTCTCCCGCGAAGGTGACTGGCGGAGCTGTCTTCGGAATCGATCTGCACATTCCGGGAATGAAGTATGCGGTGCTGTCGCGCTGCCCGGTCGTCGGGGGGAAGGTTTCCAGCTTTGACGATAAGGATTCGAAGAAAGTCCCCGGCGTTAATTATGTGGGCAAGATCGGCGATTCAGCTGTGGCAGTCGCTGCAGATAGCGTTTGGGGTGCAATGGAGGGACGCCGCGTTCTGAACGTCACATGGGACGAAGGGCCGAACAAAGATCTGAATACTGTAGCGATCACGGCTTCGTTGAAACAAGCAGCGTCGAAGAAAGGTGTGACTCTTTATTCGTCGGGCGAACCGGGGAAAGTTGCCGGACGCAAAATATCGCTGGAGTACTCCCTGCCCTTCATGGCTCACGCAGCCATGGAACCAGGTAACTGCACGGCGCACTTTGAGGGCTCAAAATGCGAATTGTGGGCGCCTACACAGGTTCCACAAGATTGCCGCGATTCGGTCGCCACGGCGGTCGGGCTTGATCCCGATCAGGTGAAAGTAAATGTCACGCTCATGGGCGGAGGGTTTGGGCGCAGACTTGAGCACGATTACGCAGTTGAGGCTGCGTTGGTTTCAAAAGCAATTCAGGCACCGGTGAAGGTGCTCTGGACGCGTGAAGACGACATGCGTAGTTCAACGTATCGCCCGGCAAGTTTGCATCAGCTCAGTGCGACACTCGACGGATCGGGCTACCCCGGTGCGTTGACGCACCGCATCATAGCTCCTTCCATCAGCGGTCAGAAGGGCCAGCCAGTGCCGAATGGTGTTGATCCTGACTTACCTGACGAGGCTGGGCCGGTTTATGGGATCCAGAACTATCTCATCGAGTACGTGCAGACGGAAACACCTGTCCCTCTGGGCTGGATGCGTTCTGTGTACGCGCTGCAGGCGGCATTTGCGCTGGAGAGCTTCATCGATGAACTGGCTGTCGCGGCCGGGAAAGATCCTGTGAAGTATCGCCTCCAGCTTTTTGCCAAGGATCAGGACCTGACTTATTTCACTACCACGTGGCACACGGCTCGCATGCGTGGCGTTCTGCAATTGGCCGCTGAGAAATCTGGGTGGGACAAGCCACTTCCGGCAGGACGGTCCCGCGGCGTCGCGTGTTTTGGCTGCTTTCAGTCGTACATGGCCGAAGTCGTCGAGATCTCGATGGAGAACGACCAACCCCGCGTCCATCGCGTAGTGGCTGCGGTGGACTGTGGACAGGTCGTGAATCCCACCATTCTCGAACAGCAGATCCAGGGCGGAATTGTCTATGGGCTTGCGAACGCCCTGCGCGCGAAGATCACCCTCGAGAAGGGACGCGTGGTGCAGGGGAATTTTGATGATTATGCTCCCCTTCGCATGGATGAGACCCCCTCCGTTGAGGTGTATGCCGTACCCAGTCAAGAGGCACCGACCGGCATCGGCGAACCTTCCGTGCCGCCGATCGCGCCGGCGCTGTGCAATGCGATTTTTGCTGCTACGAAGAAAAGAATACGAGCGCTGCCGATTCTTAATTCGTAAGCCCCTCCTTTACCTTGCCTGCTTGCAGCGCGATGCATCGCCAGCGCCCAGCCTGATCGGGAAGGCGCCGTGGGAGGTCAAATTGCTTTCGAGATTATTCGCTACATTCCTGCTTACCTCTTTCTCCGTTTCCCAAGTCGGCAGCACTTCTGCTGTGCCCTCTTCTCGACTGGCACATCTGCAACGCGGCGTCAATCTGAGCGCGTGGTTCGCGCAGGTCTACGATCCCAAGGGATATACGAAGGAGCACTTCGATAGCTGGGTCACGCCCGCGGATATCGCATTGATCAAGTCAGCAGGATTCGATCACGTGCGATTGAGCGCGAATCCGCAGCCCCTCATGGATGCTGACAATCACGGTCAGGGCAAACAGTATTGGGGCTACCTAGATACGGCGATGAAGATGATTCTGGATTCTGGACTCTCTGTCGAACTCGACATGCATCCTGAGTCCGACTTCAAGCAGCGTCTGAACGAAAATGAATTCGTTGAGCGATTCACCGATTTCTGGCGGTCAGTGGCGAAGCGTTACTCGGTTTACGATCACGAGCGGGTGTTCTTTGAAATTCTCAACGAGCCCGAGATGCATGATCCGTACCGGTGGTATGGGGTAGAAGCCAAACTGGCCGCGGCGATTCGGCAGGCTGCTCCGGAAAATACGATCCTTGCTCCGGGTGCAAGTTGGGACAACGACGATGACTTGCTGTTTCTTGAACCGCTGCGGGACTCCAATGTGATCTATATATTTCACTTCTACGAGCCGCATATCTTCACGCATCAGGGTGCAACCTGGGGAGCTTTCTATTGGCACTGGCTACAGGACCTTCATTATCCATCTGACCCGAAGAATGCGGCGGAGGTTGCGGCGGCGGTTCCTGATGCGGCGCACCGATTGGACGTGATTCGTTACGGACAGGACCACTGGAACGCGGTGCGCATCGAGGCCGAGATCAACCAGGTGGCAGATTGGGCCAAGCAGAATGGGGTGCCTGTCGTCTGCAACGAATTTGGAGTCTATCGTCGCGCCTTACCGCAAGACCGCAATGCCTGGATCCGGGATACACGTACCTCGCTGGAACGCCACCACATCGGATGGGCGATGTGGGATTACGCCGATAGCTTCGGAGTGGCTATCAAGAAAGACGGGAAGGCCGTGTTCGATCAGGACACTGTACAGGCGCTCGGTGTGAAGATGCCGTAAACAAGATCTCGAATTAAACCGGAACTTATAACAATACGGCGGTGTCTAATTTTTGGGGATTCTCCGCTTTCTCCGTTCTTGCATTCACTTCGCTCGATTCGCTTTCGAGGTGCTTCATGCTCGAAGCTGTACAACTCACCAAACGATACTCTTCTTTGCCGGCGGTTCAAGACTTGTCCTTCCAGTTGCGGCCTGGCCAGGTGCTCGGCTGTCTAGGCCCGAACGGGTCGGGCAAAAGCACGACCGTCAAGATGCTGACCGGACTGCTTGAGCCTTCGCGGGGCGTGGTGCAGTTCAATGGCCGCGCGATTCAAGAGGATTTGACGTCCTATCGCATGCGGCTTGGATACGTTCCCGAAGAGGCTCATCTCTATCCCTATCTGACCGGATGGGAATATCTGGAAATGGTGGGCACGCTGCGCGGAATGAATCGCGACGCGACGTTGGTGAAGATCGACTCCCTACTGAAGCTATTCTCGCTGCATCCGGCGCGGCACGCCAGCATCGGCACCTATTCGAAGGGAATGCGGCAGCGGATTCTGCTGATCGCGGCACTTATGCACGATCCGCAGATCTTCATTTTTGACGAACCGCTGTCCGGCCTGGACGTGACGTCCGCACTGATCTTCAAAAACCTCGTCCAAGCGCTCGGACGTGCCGGAAAACTCGTGTTCTACTGCTCGCACGTGCTGGAGGTTGTCGAGAAGGTCTGCACCGATGCGCTGATCCTGCGCAAAGGGGTAGTCATCGCCCAGGATTCGGTCGCGAATCTGGGAAAGATTCTCGGACAATCCCTGGAGAACACGTTCCTGCATCTGGTCGATGACGTGGACACGATGCATGTCGCGCGCGACATCGTCGAAGTCATGAAGGTGGCCTGAGATGATCCGCGAAATATTACGCCAGGAATGGGATTATCATCGCGAGCGCCCGTTCGGGAGGTTGGTACAACTTTTTGTCGAGCGAATATTCCGTGGGGGCGGAGACACCGATGCAAATGGAGTGGACCTAGGAGTGGGGCTGGTTCTGACTTTGTTGGCCATGCCGGGGGGATTCGTCTCCATTTTCCTGTTCGACAAGTATGGATCGCTGCTGCAGTGGCTCCGCGGGCAGACAAATGTCGACACGCTCCTGATTGCTTTCCCGGACGAGTACTTCTTTATTGTGCTCTCCATGACCGTCACGGGAGCGATTGCGGTCTGGCGATGGGATTCTATATTTCCGGACCGGCGCGACTACATGAATCTCTCGCATCTTCCAATTTCCACTCGCGCGATCTTCTTCGCGAATGTGCTGGCGGTTGTATTCCTGGTTGGCCTGGTGGCGTTGGACGTGAATGCGGCGTCATCCGTGCTGTTCCCCATGGTGGTGTCAGCATCGCAGCGAACGTTCTTGTTCTTCTTGAAATTTGCCGCGGTGCACGCGATGGGCGTGGTGCTTGCCAGTGTGTTTTCTTTCCTGGCTGTATTCGCGATTTTGGGACTGCTGATGGCAGTTCTACCTCCTCGCTTTTTCCGGAGAGTATCCGCTTACGCCAGAGGGATCATTGTGGTCTATCTAGTGACACTGCTATGCACCAGCTTCGTCATGACAGAACCTCTGCGACACGCAAAAGGATCAGCACCTTTTTGGACGTTCCTTTTTCCGTCCTGCTGGTTCGTGAGTCTGTGTCAGTTGCTGCGCGATCGGGCTAATCCAGCCATGACTGAACTGGCCGGGCTATGCATCCCCGTCACCGGAGTGCTGGCAGTTCTCGCGCTTGGAGCATACGCGATCGGCTACCGGCGCCATTTCGTGCGGATCCCGGAGATTCAGGATGATACTAGCATTCAGCACAGCCTAATGCGGTGGCGCTGGAACACTCTCGAGCGCCTTATTCTGCGAACGCCATTCCAGAGGGGATGCTTTCGTTTCGTTGGAAAGACACTACTGCGAAGCGAAGCGCACCGCCTCGTCCTGACCGGCGTTGCGGGATTATCGCTGGTTCTCGCTTCGCAGGCTTTGATGCATGCTTTTGAAGGCGCGAAGTCCGCGCGACAGGCGGGTATGACGTCGGAGGCTCTTTCGATCCCGTTCATTGTGTCGTTTCTACTGATCATAGGATTGCGGATAGTATTCGAGATCCCGGCGGACTTACGTGCGAACTGGACCTTTCAACTACTGCTCGATCCGAACCAGCAGGAATGCGCGGCTTTGGCAAAGCGAGTCATCTTGCTGTCAAGTTTGCCGTGGATGGTCGTGATAACGCTCCCGATTTATACCTATCTCGAAGGGTCTTTCGTGGCACTGCTTCATACGGCCGTAGTTGTGATCTGGTGTTATCTACTCACGAACGTGGTGCTGGTCCGCTTCCGCAAGCTGCCGTTCGCTTGCAGCCTGCCGATCTTTAAGCAGCATTCGATTGTCATTCTTATCGCTCTTTGCTTCGGCTTTCTGATCTACACAGGGTCGACCGCGGAATTCGAGTCTTCGGCTCTCTCTCAGCCCATACGGATGCTGTGGTTGCTGCCGGTCGCCGGAATTGCCTGGTGCATTCCCCGCTATCTGGAAAAGACCGCGATTGACCTAGAAAAGAAGTTGATTTTTGAAGAAGCATCAAAGGGCAGCGTGGAACTGCTGGGGCTCAGCGATTAGAAAGTTGCAGATGTTTCGCAAGTGCCGTGTTTCTGAAAAATCTTTACAACCACATTTTGAAGTGGTGCGGCTTCAGACGCGCTGTAAGTCACCGGAATCACGGCCTTCAGGCCCTGAGGGAGATACAACCTCAGCGCCTAAAGGCGAATTCACGACGGACCACTACGGCAAGCCTGAAGGCGTGCCCTTTCAAGACTCCTCACGGTAACTCTATTTGCGAAACACAAAACTGGACCTTAATCTCAACTCCTCCACTTCAAGGTCACTGGCCCATCCATGGGATGCTTCATCTGTTTTCCGGTGCGCTTTGACTCCAGGTATGCGGCTTTGAGCTGGAAATACCACTTCGCCGGCCGATCGGCATCGTCGATCAGCATCAAATGAGGATTGTGCCTCAGACCTTCTGCCTGCATTTCCATGGTACGACGGTCCTGTTCGACAAACTTGCGAAATACAAATTTCAAAACGTCAGGAACAAAGGGAACCCAGCGGAACAGGTTCCACGCCGCAACGACATCAATACGGCATTGGCTGCGTGCGATCGGAGTCACGGTCGTCAAGCTTGAGAACCAGTACTTCCCTGCTCGTATCGTCTCGGTGCGGATATTGGGTAGAACGAAATCGATGGTGGTTGAGATCGATTCGGCGTCGGCATAGAGTCGCAACAGCTTGTAGGGCGCGGAGTTTGAACTGGGAGTATGAGCCGACATTCGGAACCCATTCGGGATTGGTTCGAAGTCTTTCTTCTTTTCGTGGATGCTGTGTCGCGTGCGCCACCACCAGGCTTGGTGTACGAATGGTCCATGCGCGGGGTCCATCAGTCCGATGATGCCGTGGTCGATGCTGACCGGCATTTCCGCTTGCAGGTACGCAAGCTTGTATTTGTCGGTGAACTTCTGGATTTGTGGCGCCGGGTCGGGCGCTTCACTGGGCTTGGTGAACCCAGCCCCTTGCGGGCCGGGATCGGGAATGTAGACCCAGATGAAATAGTCCTGCTCCTCACACGGGTAACTTCCGGCGTAGATGCGGTCGACCTTCATCGTCTGGTCGGAGGTGAGCGATGGAATCAGTTGGCACTGGCCGTTGTGGACGTCAAACTGCCAGCCATGATACGGGCACTCGAGATTCTCTCCGTCAAACTCTCCTGAGTTGAGAGGCATGCCACGGTGAGGGCACGCGTCCCGCAAGGCGAATGGACGACCGTCGCGATCGCGGCCGATCACAAGCGGGATTTCCAGCAACGTAGCCTTGTGGAGTTGGTTGCGATGCACATGATCAGCAGGCAGGGCACGGTACCAGAAACCAGTGAGCATCAAAGTATCGGTGGCCTGGCGCTGTGGGAGATCGAGTTCGGGCATGGAGCGAAATGTTGATCGTGAGATGAAAGCCTATGCTAGCATCCGCTGGACTTTCACGGCGTTGACAAGATGACCTCACCACAGAGGGCGCAGAGGAACAGAGAGGAAAACCGATAAACATGGAGATCATCGGGCGATTTCGGCGCCTTACGCCGGTACAGCGGAATACGTTTATTGCCTGTTTCCTCGGCTGGTCGCTGGATGCCTTCGACTTCTTCATTCTCATTTTCTGCGTGAGCGCTCTAGCCACCCAGTTTCAGACAAAGGTCTCAGCCATCACGGAAGCAATTTTTCTGACGCTCGCAATGAGGCCGCTGGGAGCATTTCTGTTTGGGTTGATGGCCGACCGGTTCGGTCGGCGACCGACCTTAATGGCGAATGTTGTTGTCTATACGGTATTCGAAGTGGCCTCGGCGTTCGCTCCAAGCCTGAAGGTTTTTCTCATTGTCCGCGCATTGTTCGGTATCGGCATGGGGGGAGAATGGGGCGTGGGCGCGGCACTAGCGTTTGAGACTTTGCCTGCAGAAGGTCGAGGATTCTTCTCGGGACTCCTGCAAGAAGGGTATGTGGTCGGCTATCTCGTGGCCGCCCTCGCTTATGGAACGCTCTTTCCCCTACTTGGCTGGCGCGGGATGTTCGTTATCGGGGCACTGCCGGCGGCTGTCGTCCTGTATATGCTCAGCAAGGTGGACGAATCGCCGGCCTGGTTGCAGGGTCGAATCGATCAACGTGGCCAAGGCTTGGGAAGAGACATCGCATCCCATGCCGGCCTCTTCGTCTTTCTCGTGCTTCTGATGTTCGCGTTTAATTCCTTCAGCCATGGCACGCAGGATTTGTATCCGACGTTTCTGCAGAAGAATCTCATGCTCTCGCCGAAGGTGGTGAGCCTCATCGCCATCGTGTACAACATCGGCGCATTGCTGGGCGGAATTCTTTTTGGGACATTGTCGGAGCAAATCGGGCGGAGGCGAGCAATCGTAATCGCGGCCTTGCTCGCGATTCCGGTGATTCCGTTGTGGGCGTATTCACGGACAATCCCTCTGCTCGCGCTGGGCGGGTTTCTCATGCAGTTCATGGTGCAGGGGGCCTGGGGAGTGATCCCCGCACATCTCAATGAGCTTTCTCCGCCATCGGTCCGGGGCACGTTGCCCGGATTCGCGTATCAACTGGGCAATCTCATGTCCTCGCGAAATGCCGTGATTCAGGCAAGAGTGGCGGAAATGCGATACGGCGGGAGTTACCCGCCCGTGCTGGCCTGGACCGTGGTGATGATCGCGAGTCTGGTGGCGATCGTCACAATGAGTGGCAGAGAGAAACGCGGGGCGGACCTGTCGAACACTACTTAGAGAAGAATCGATTTTCTAGGAAGGTGGAACGATGGACGTAACCTGGACATGGCACCAACGGAGGATTGTCAGGGGAGCATTCCTATGGTACGGTATCGGAAAGCTCACGCCTTCGTTGATTCAATCAGGGTCCCAGAAGCCGCAGCTTTGTGCGATTGCGTGTACCTGAGGTAGCGCCACGATGAAGGATACAGTCATGAGTCCCGTACCGGCTGGTGAATCCGCCGAAAGAGAAAATTTCGCGAATCGCAAGCTGATTCGGCCAACCCTGCCCCGCGTTGAAAACCACGGCAATCACAACGCTTCACCCGCGCCAGTGCAGGAACGGCGCGACCGTCCCGAGCGGCACGACCGACCGGAACGGATGGAGCGCAACGAGCGACCGATGGGTGCGCAGGGTAAGAAACCTGCCCCGCCGGAACAAACCAATGCGGAGAATTTTTATTATCAGAAGCAGATGCAATCTCGCACCCCAATGGTCATTGTGCTTCGCGATGGGGAAGAGGTACACGGGATCATCGAGTGGTATGATCGCAACTGCATCAAGATCAACCGCGAGGATGGTGAACCGAACTTGATGATCTACAAACCGGCCATCAAGTACATGTTCAAAGAGGGTGAGAATCAGAAGTAGAGTTTCAAGCTTGGCAGTTTGTTTTTCCTTTCTTGATAAGTCTGTCACTTCCGGCGGCGCAGAAATATCCAATCGCTCATGCGCAGCCAGCATCGCTAAGAAAGATCGTAAGCCGTCGTCCACAGCTTAAGGCAGCTAGACCCGACTACCCGTGCGAGACGGTATTGCCAGGACCTGCGATGCGCACCGTGCGGTCCGCCGACACGCCGCGAATGTTCAGCGGCTCTCCTTACAATTTCGGCAGTACGATTCCCTTCTGAGCCTGGTATTTGCCCTTGCGGTCAGCGTAGCTGGTTTCGCAGACCTCGTCGGACTCGAAGAAGATGATCTGGCAGAGGCCTTCGTTGGCATAAATTCGCGCGGGAAGGGGCGTCGTATTTGAGATCTCGAGGGTGACAAAGCCTTCCCACTCCGGCTCAAACGGCGTCACATTCACAATAATGCCGCAGCGGGCATAGGTACTCTTTCCAACGCAGATGGTCAGAACGCTGCGCGGAATCTTGAAGTATTCGACCGAGCGCGCCAAAGCAAACGAATTCGGGGGTACGATGCAGATGTCGGTCTGGATGGTCACAAAAGACTTCTCGTCGAATTTCTTGGGATCAACCAGCGCGTTGTTCACGTTGGTGAAAATCTTGAACTCGTCGGCCACGCGCAGGTCGTAGCCATAGGAAGACAGTCCATAGGAGATCACTCCCTCGCGCACCTGCTTCTCCGAGAAAGGGTTGATCATGTCGTGTTCCAGGGACATCTTGCGGATCCAGCGGTCGCTCTTCAGCATGCAACTCCTTAGAGATTTGATAATTGGGCGATCAGTAATTGAGAAGATCCTGGGTGGCACGGCGTGCCGCAAAACGCACAATTCCCCATTGACTCAATTGCTCAATCTTTTTGGCTGGGTGCCTGCCAGTTTACGGGATTGGTGCTCGGGTTGACAATCTCACTTATCTTCCTTAGCATCAATAACTTGAAGAATAATTTCACTCCTCACGGGAGCCCCGCGTGATCAAGCTCGATATTATCAACGAAGTTGTGGCGAAGACCGGCATCACCAAGACCAAAGCCGAACTGGCCGTAGAAACCGTATTCGAAAGCATGAAGAAGGCGCTGGCGGCCGGCAATCGCATTGAACTGCGGGGATTTGGAGTATTCAACGTGCGTCCGCGAAAGACTGGCATCGGACGTAATCCGCGCACAGGAGCAGAGGTTTCCATTCCTCCCGGCCGCGCGGTACGTTTCAAGCCCGGCAAAGAACTGCAGTCGATCGATTGATCACTGTTCCTTTCAGCCACATCCATCCCTCAACACCCGGCGTCCGCGTACTCGATGCAATCGTAGTAGCATCAAGGTACGAGTCCAGCGCATGGGGGCTCGTCGATCTGAATGTCGGAAACCGGTAGTTTCACACCCTCCTCAACGCTCGAGTATCTCCAGCGGATACCTGCGCCCGAGGGACCGCCGCCGCGTCCTCGATATTGGCTGCATGCGCTGCTGCTAGTCGCAACGCTTTTTACGACACTCGTTATGGGCGCCAGGATGCAGTTTAACTTTGACCATAACCTACCCGCTCTCTCGTTTGCAGATGAATCGATTCCATTTTTTCCGGCTGGCTGGTTGTTCTCGCACCCCGCGAGGCTGTCAGCGGGCTGGCCTTTTGCGGCTACGTTGCTGCTGTTCTTTCTAGCGCACGAGATGGGCCATTACATAACCTGCCGCCACTATGGCATTCACGCGACATTGCCCTTCTTCATCCCATTTCCGACACCGATCGGAACCATAGGCGCGGTCATTCTCATTCGCTCCAAGATTTACAGTCGCGCGGCACTGTTCGACATAGCCGTGGCAGGTCCGATCGCCGGATTCGTTCTCGCTTTTGCGGTGCTCCTGCTGTCGCTAGGATGGGCAAAGCCGGCGGCGGCGGCGCCCGGTCCGTTCGACCTGCAGATTGGACTCCCTCTCGTTTTCTATTTGTCGCACGGGCTTCTGCGCGTGCTGTTACCAATGCACGGTGTTTCCGGATTGCCGTTGGGAGGGCTTCTGCTGCATCCAGCATCGGTCGCGGCGTGGGTGGGAATGTATGCCACGGCATTGAACCTTTTGCCCAGTGGTCAACTGGATGGAGGACACATCGTTTACGCGCTCGCTCCGCGAGCACATCGAAGGATGTCCTGGATGACCGTGATTACCCTTGTCGGCCTCGGAGCAAGGACCTACAAATCGAACCACATGAACAACAGTTGGTGGTTGTGGGCGGTCGTCATCACGGTGATGAATGTCCTGACAATTCGGCAGCGACAGGCTCCGGACTATCCTGTGATCCCCAGGAACCGCTGGGTTTGGACCCTGCTTGCGGCCGTGATTCTGCTACTGACGTTTACCACTTCTCCCTTTCAAGCCTCTTTCTGATGCGCCGTTATTTCGACGGAGACGACCGATTTAGCGACGGGATGTTCTGCTTTCGGGCAGAACAATCGATCAGAGTGGCCAGTCGCTTCAAGCGAGTATCTTCCCTTTTCGCGCTGATAACCCAATACGTTGAAGTTCGGCGGTACCAGGGAGGCTGCGACTGAAAGAATGCCCAGGCCTCTGGCTTGGCCCGGAATTCTCTCTCAAATTCGCGCGGTAGTTGTGCAGTTCGCCTCTGTTCATAGGCGTAGACTGCCGACCTGTCCCCGTCGCGCTTCCTAAACGCGGCCAATCCTGCCGATGCATCAGTCCCTGCTTTGCTAGTTCTTTCGCACGCTTTATGTTGATCGCACTCCAGATGCTTCGCGGCTTGCGGGGAGTAAACCGGATCTTATAGCTGAACGCATCAATACTTTTGCGGACTCCGTCGATCCAACCGAAGCAGAGTGCACCATCGACGGCCTCCGGCCAGGTAATGCTGGGCCGGCCCGAGTCCCGTTTATAAAATCCGACCCAAAGTTCCTGAGTGCACGAGTGCTTTTTCTCGAGCGACGCACGCCACTCGGCTGGAGTAGCGAAGAATTCTGGCCGAGGTTCTCTGCGTGATTTGTTGGCTGGCATGACGATCGATTATTCCGCGACTCGGGTTTCACATCAACCAGAGTGCGTCGACATCGACGATGACCTGGGTACGCGGAATCTTCTGCTGCGCGGCATGGGCGAGCATGGCACGCAGAGTTGCGTTCAGCTTTTCCCGGCTGGGCGACTTCAGAACGAAGTGATAACGATAGTCCTGCTTGAGGAGCATGATGGGCGCAGCGGCTGGGCCCAAGACCCGGACTCCTTCGTGTCGTGTCTGGTCAAACCATTTGCCCAGCGATCCTGACCATTGCAAGGCATCGTCGAGTTTGCTGCTGCGGACCAAAACATTGGCGAGCGCGGAATATGGCGGATAGTGCATCCAACTGCGAAAGCGCAGTTCTTTTTCGTAGAAACCGAGGAAATCATGACGTGCCGCGTATTGCACCGCATAGTGATCCTGGAAATAAGTTTGGAGGATCACCTTACCGGGGGATTTTCCGCGGCCGGCGCGGCCGGCAACCTGGGTCAGCAATTGAAAGGTGCGTTCAGCCGCACGGAAGTCGGGCAGACCGAGCGCGACATCGGCACCGACCACGCCGACAAGCGTCACTCCGTGGATGTCGTGACCCTTTGCGATCATCTGCGTGCCGACGACCAGATCGAGTTCGCCTTCGTTCAGTGCGTTGAGCGTACGTTCGAAATCTTCGTGGCCTCGTACGGTGTCGCGATCAAGACGAGCGATGCGGGCCTGAGGAAACATTCCGTGCAGCAACTCCTCCAGCTTCTCTGATCCTGTGCCGAGAAAGTAAACGTATTCGCTGCCGCAGTGCACACATGCTTTCGGCACGGGTGCCGTATAACCGCAGTAGTGGCACACCATCTTGTGCTCGCGTTTGTGATGCGTGAGCGCAATGGCACAATTCTTGCATTCCAGTTTCTTGCCGCAGGTCCGGCAGAGGACGACCGGCGAGTATCCCCGGCGATTTAGAAGAACCATGACCTGCTCTTTGCGATCCAGGCGCTGCTGAATTTCCTCGGCCAGCTTGCGCGAAATGACCTGCTCGCGTCCGGTCTCCTGGAACTCCAGCCGCATGTCAACGATCTCAACTTCCGGCAAGGGACGCTCCTGAACGCGGTCTGGAAGCTCAATCAGAGCGTATTTACTCTTTTTGGCGTTGAAGTAGGACTCGAGCGACGGTGTGGCTGAGCCGAGAACCACGGCAGCAGCAGCCATTTTTGCGCGCATAACAGCTACATCGCGGGCGTGGTAGCGCGGCGTCTCCTCCTGTTTGTAGGAAGCGTCATGTTCCTCATCGACGATGATCAGCGCCAGATCGGCTACGGGAGCAAAAACCGCGGAGCGCGTGCCAACGACCATCCGTGCCTCGCCTCGCTTGATGCGATGCCATTGCTCGGCGCGTTCGCGGTCGGAGAGAGCCGAGTGCAAGATGGCTACTTCATCCCCAAATATTTGGTGCAGGTCCGCTGCCACTGCAGGAGTCAACCCGATTTCCGGAACTAAAAGAATGGCTGACCGTCCTGCTTCGAGAACAGAGCGCATTCCCGCAAGGTACACGGCCGTTTTTCCAGAGCCTGTGACTCCATGCAGGAGCATGCCGGAAAACTTCCTGCTTTCCACCTTCTCCAATAACGATGCGAGAGCGAACTGCTGCGCTTGATTGAAATCGAAGTCGAAGGGGCTGGGCCTGGGTTTGGTTCGGGAAACGGTGAACTCGGCAGATTCCTCGATGAGATCGATAAGGCCGCGCCGAACCAGCGTGCCCAATGTCGATCGTGGAACTTCGAGCGATTGAAGTGCCTCTACAGGAACCTTTCCACCAGCGGCGGCAAGGGTATCGAGAATAGCCTTCTGATTCGCATTCAGCCTGCCCTCGGCGGATTTGAGAACCGCGATTCTGACAATACGGGCGGCGTCTTGTTGTGTGGATACGTCCGCGCGCGCAATCCATTTCTTGCGCACCATACCATCGAGGATCCTGCGGGAAGCACCGGCACTCTGACGAAGGGTTTGCTCGCGGATAAGTTGGCCATCCGACGCGGCGAGATAGTCGAGCACACGAAACTCTGCTGCCTGTTCCTCGGGAGTCCGTTGAGAGCGGGCGGATGATCCTGACATTCCGGCCAAATGAAGTGCAAATTGGCCCTGTTCGGCAACTCGGTATCCGACAATCCGCTTGAACTCGGCCGTTAACGGAAGCATTGTACGGAATACTTCCCCGATGGGTGCAAGATAGTAGTCCGCGATCCAGCGGCCGAGTTGGAGCAGGTGTTCATCAAGGACCGGAGCGGAATCGACGACAGCGAAAATATTCTTCGTTGTGACGTCTGGTTTGTGATCATGGAGACTAACGACAACACCTATCATGCGCTGCTGGCGGAAAGGGACCAGGACGCGCACGCCGATCGCCGGTGTTGCGCCTTCCGGGATACGGTAAGTGAATGCCATTTCCAGAGGAACTGGAAGGGCGACATTGCAGAATTCTGGCATTGGTTGGAAGGATAAACTAGGCGCGAGTATCGAACGCTCGTTCTTGCTCGCGGGACGGACGAAGTGTCCCGTCCCTACACGTTCTGAGTCGGGAGTTTCAATCCGAGGTACTTCATCACCATTTGCAGGTCTTTCCAAGCCTCTCCCTTTTGGCGCGGATCGCGGAGAAGGAACGCCGGGTGATAGGTAACAGCTAGCTTCGATCCCTCCCACGAACGGTCATTGCTGCGAGCACCAGCGGGCATGAAGTCGTAGAAGCGCCCGCGCAATTCGGACATAGGCGCATTGATCGCCAGAAGATTCTTTGCGGCAACGGCACCCAAGGCGACGATCACTTTCGGCTTGATCACCGCGATTTGGCGCATGAGAAACGGTGAGCAAGTCTCACACTCGTCGCGCTCAGGCGTGCGATTGCCGGGTGGACGGCATTTGACGACATTGGCGATGTAGACATCCTCGCGCCGCAACCCCATGGCCTTGATCATGTTGTTCAACAACTGACCGGCTCGGCCTACGAATGGCTCGCCCTGCGCGTCTTCATCGGCACCGGGGCCTTCACCGACGAACATCAGTTCGGCTCGAGGATTGCCGACGCCGAAGACGATTTGTTTCCGTCCCTGCTGGTGAAGCTTACAGCGGGTACAGTCACCCAGATCTTCGCGGATCAGCTTCAATGCGGCGACTGGATCAGAAATGCCGTGCTCTGGCTTCGGATTCAGAATTTCAAAGATGCTCTCTTCTGTAGTGTTAGCAAGCACCGCCGATTTTTTGGGCGACATTTCCTCTCGCAGCTCCGGCTGGGGACTGGTTGTTATCTCTGGTTGAACTTCGATGGAAGCGGAATCGTTCAGCCGATCACTTCGCTGGCGCCGATAAAAATCGTAAATACCGAGTTCGTTGTAATAACGGACGCGTTCGGCCAGGGCTCGACGCAGACCCGGATTGCTGACGATATCCATGCCTTGATTGAAAGTGATTATACGTTGACAGGCTCGAGTTCGCGGCGGAATCCGCTAACGACGGTTCGTCTCGCGTCCCCTGACAGACGACACGGCGGTCTCACCGCGCTGGTGGCGGAGTTTCACAATCTGATCGAGCACGCGCTGCGCGACCTCCCACTTGGTGGTTTCGGGCACGTCGATGACGTCATTGGCGGTGATAATAGTGACGGCATTCCGGTCGGAATCAAAGCCGACTCCTTCGCGAGAGACATCGTTTACTACGATGGCATCGAGATTTTTTGAGATCAGCTTTTGGCGGGCGTTTTCCAATACATTTTCCGTTTCGGCGGCGAAACCGACTACAATCTGCGCTCCCTTCTTCAGCGATAGCTCCTTCAGAATGTCGGGCGTCGCTTCCAATTCCAACGTCATTGGACCTTTACGCTTAATCTTCTGGCCTGCCGCCGTTTTTGCCCGATAGTCCGCAACTGCCGCCGTCTTGATCACGATGCTCGCCTGCGGAAGCAGGCTTAACACAGCGTCGCGCATCTCCTCGGTGGATTCGACGTGAGTCAATTCCGCCGCGGCGGGTGGCGTCAGAGAAGTCGGACCACTGACCAGGAGCACGCGGGCGCCGCGGCGCAGAGCAGCCTCGGCGAGAGCGTATCCCATACGACCGCTGGAGCGATTCGTGATGTAACGGACAGGATCAATCTTTTCTCGCGTCGGGCCGGCAGTCATCAGAACAGTCTCACCGGCCAGGTCCTGCGAAACTCCAAGTGATTCCAGAACCGCAGCGACGATGGCTTCGTTCTCTGCGAGCCTTCCCTGACCGACCATCCCGCATGCAAGATAGCCTGCCTCGGGTTCCACGATTCTCACGCCACGCTTGCGCAAGATTTCCAGATTCGCCTGCGTAGCAGGGTGGTTCCACATATTCACATTCATCGCCGGGGCAATAACGACCGGCGCAGTTGTCGCGAGATAAAGCGTGGTGAGAAAGTCCGTTGCGATTCCCTGAGCAAAATGAGCGATGATGTCGGCCGTCGCAGGAGCAACAACTAACGCATCTATCGATTGCGAAACGGCGATGTGCTCGATGGCGGAATCGATGTTCGGTTCATGCTCTTCCCCTGACGAGAACATGCCGGTGATGACTTTTTCTCCAGACAGGGCGGCAAAGGTAAGGGGTCTGACAAACTCTTGCGCGGCGCGGGTCATGATGACCTGCACGCGTACGCCACGATCTTGCAGCAGGCGGAGAACCTCAGCTGCTTTGTATGCCGCAATTCCGCCGGTAACGCCGAGAGCAACTCTCATATTGTTGATTGATGATTTTTGATCGTTGATTGATCCAGAACCATTCAACAACCAACATTCACGAAATCAACAATCCCTAGTCCTGACCGAGCGCCTTGTCGAGCGTTTCCGAGGCCTGTTCGGCGGCGCTGCGGGTCTCGGTCATCTCCCATTTCACCTTGCCTGCGCGAATTTCATCCTGCGCGATGCGGCACGGCTTGCGGGAAGTGGTGTCAACCACCGGCGGCGCTCCGGACTGCAATTGCCTTGCGCGCCGCGCTGCCACCAGGATGTATCGATAGTTGCTGTCAAAGCCTTCAATCAACTTCATTGGGACTTCCCCCCTTGAACCGATTCGAACAATCAGGCCGAAATCGTGGTCAACGGCCTTCCCGAGCGTCCCAATAATCATACCCCGAAACTTACGAACGT
>Ga0335077_10001714_pt1 | contig 26084 bp, 23 predicted proteins | sample Lox_Sample_31_FD_207151 | JGI IMG/M metagenome (GOLD analysis project Ga0335077, IMG submission 207151) | Soil microbial communities from Loxahatchee National Wildlife Refuge, Florida, United States - Lox_Sample_3.1 | ecosystem: Environmental > Terrestrial > Soil > Wetlands | place: USA... | reverse complement strand
ACTCTACCAGTCCAACGGCTTCCGGAAAGTGCAGGTGAGCAGCGATTTGATGGACAACTATCGAGGCCACCCGGGCGACCTTTTTGTCACCTTCCGGATCGCGGAAGGTCCCCAGACGCGCATTGCCAACCTCATGATCGAGGGTAACCGCGCCATCAACAGCCAGGAACTTTCCGGCGTGATCGGATCCACGGCGGGGCAGCCCTATTCGGATCTCAACGTCGCCAGCGACCGCGACAACGTGCTCACCCTCTACTATGATCAAGGTTTTCCCAACGCCCAATTTCATGCCGTGGTGGATGACGTTCCTGTGCAGCCCGGCGAGAGTCCGCGCGTGAATCTCAAGTATCAAATTGACGAAGGCGAGCAGATTCGCGTCGCGCAGGTTCTGGTGGGCGGCTACGAACATACGCATCCGAGTGTGATTGTTCGCGAAGTGCAGCTGCATCCGGGCGGGCCCTTCAGCGAAAGCTCGGTGGTGGAGACGCAGCGCCGCCTCTACAATCTCGGAATCTTCAGCCGCGTGGCCATCGCTCCCCAAGACCCCGAGGGCAGCGACACCTCCAAAACGATCGACCTCCTTGTGGACGAGGCCCGGCGATACACCATCGGTTACGGACTGGGCCTGGAAGCCCAGCGGCTCGGGTCTGCCAGCAACGGTCCCGTGGCCCAGCCGCTCTACTTCAGCCCGCGCCTCACCAGCGAATTCACCAAGCTCAACCTCACTGGACGAGCCGATTCGCTTTCCGTCAAAGCCCGAGCCAGCTTGCTGCAAGGGCGGGCTCTGGCCACTTACAGCTCCTCGCCCCATTTCCTGCTACCCACCTTGAGCTTCCAGCTCACCGGCGACTACGTCAAAGCGCGCGACGTGCAAACCTTCACCTCCACGCGCGAAGAGGCCTCCGCTCAATTGACCGATCGGCGCTCGATTATTACGTCCCTGCTTTATCGCCTCGTGTACCGCCGCGTGCAGGCCTCCGATTTGCAGGTTGCGCCGGAAGAGATTCCGCTTTTTAATCAGCCCACGCAGGTCGCTTTCTTCTCCTTCACCTGGGTTCGCGACCGCCGCGACAATGCCGCCGACCCGGCGCGTGGAAGCTTCAATACTTTCGACATCGATGTGGCCAGCAAAGCCATCGGCTCCGCCGCGTCCTTCCTCCGCGGCACCTACCAGAATTCCACCTACACGCACTTGGGTTCAATATTCGTCTTTGCCCGCTCCACGCGCATTGGCGTCGAGGAGCCCTTCGCCTCTTCCACCGAGTCGGATATCCCCTTGCCTGAGCGCTTCTTCGCCGGTGGAGGCACCACGCTGCGCGGATTTGGTCTCAATCAGGCCGGACCGCGCGATCCGGTGACGGGCTTTCCTGTCGGCGGATTGGGCCTGCTGACTTTCAACCAGCAGTTGCAATTTCCCATGCGTCTTCCGCTTGTCGGCTCGCGCGCCAGCGGGGGAATTTTTTATGACGCCGGAAACGTGTTCCAGACGCTCTCCGCCATCAATTTGCGCACCGCTCCCCCGACGCCCGTGGTGGACGCGGCGGGTCTTTGTCTTACGAACTGCACCAATGAACTCAACTATTTTTCGCACACGGTAGGTTTTGAGATTCGCTATCACACGCCGGTGGGCCCGGTGAGCATCGATCTGGCCTATCAGCTCAATCCGGCCAATTTTCTCGTTCCGGCCAACTCCGCCGTGTCGGGCGGTCCTCTGACCGTGCAGCGTCTTCCGGCATTTCAATTTTTCGTCAATCTGGGGTCCACGTTCTGATGCGCCTCGGCCCTATGCTCGCGCTCAGTGCCCTGCTCAGCGGCTTTTGGCCGGCGGCCTGCCTCGCGGCGCAAGGCCAGGCGCAGTCGCAAATCGTGGATGGCATTGTGGCGCGCATCGAGGGCGACATCATTACGTTCAGTGAGCTCCGCGAACTGGCGGCCTATCAGCAGCTCCTCGATGGCCATTCTCAAACCGACGAAGAGCTGCGTTCCGAGCTGATCGAGCAGTGGATGCTGAACGATGAGGCCGCCGGCGTCCGATTTCCCATGCCCGCGGCGGGGGAAGTGGATCGCGAGATGAGCCGCATCCAGAATAACTTTGCCAATAAGGCCGCTTTCGACGCGCGCCTCTTCCAAGTGGGGTTCAGTTCAGAAGCCCTGCGCCGGGTGCTGGCGCGGCAAATCTATCTGGCGCGTTATCTCGATTACAAATTCCGCTCCTCGGTTCAAGTGGATGATACCGCCATCGCCAGCTATTATCGCGATCACCTGGTGCCCCAACTCCAGGCTAAAGGCCAGCCGGCGCCTCCCTTAATGGATGTAACCGATCAAATTCGCGAGGTTCTGACCGAGCAAGGCGTGAATGACCGCACCGCCGCCTGGTTCGATGAAACCAAGCCGCGGATGAAGATCGAACTCGAACCCATGGATTCGTTCTCTGCTGTCACAACCCCTGTCACAACCGATGCTGGTTCCGGTGGCAAACAATGAAGCGGGCTTGGATAAGGCGGAAGTCGTTGCTCTGGATCGCGGGGCTGGTCGTTGTGATTCTGGCTGTGCCACTCATCCCGTTGTTCGTTCTTTCCAGCGGCTCGGCGGATGATTACGTCCGCCGCGCCATTGTTACGCAGATTCACAATTCGACCTCCGGCACGGCCGAATTGGGAGCCTTCCACTTCGATCCCTGGCGGCTCCGGGTGACCTTGGGCAATTTCACGATCCATGGACGCGAGCCGGCAGGGACGCCGCCTTTCTTTCACGTCGAACGCCTGGAAGTGGGGTTGCGCATTGATTCGGTATGGGGGCGCAAATTCTCGCTCGGCGACGTCGAAATCGTCCACCCCGCGGTGCATGTGCGCGTGGAACGAGATGGTTCCATCAATGTGCCCATGGCGCGCGCGACTAGCCCTTCCTCGAAGCCGCTGCGGCAGCGCATTTTTGAGGTTGCCGCGCGCCGGTTGCGTCTCACCAACGGCGAGATGCTCATCAACGATGTGCGCGTGCCCCTGGTGGCCGAAGGCGGCCAGTTCGATTTTGCCGTGGATTATGCCCAACTGGACCGCAAAGCGATGTATTTGGGCCAGCTCCAGTGGAAACAGATGGACGTAGTGGCCAAGCGCTATCTGCCGTTTCATTCCGACCTTTCGGTGAGATTCACCCTCGAGCCCGATTCTCTTACCGTCACCCAACTGCTCTGGCAGGGGCCCCACACCTCAATCGACGCCCAAGTTACCAATTCGAGCTTTGCGCATCCCAATTGGGGTTTTCGCTATCGCGGCCACTTCGGCTTCGAGGATCTCCAGACCATACTGCGCAAACCCACCGCCCCCTCGGGCGAAGTCGACTTCTCCGGCGACGGACATTTCGTCGATAACCGATTGGCCGTGACCGGGAGCTACTCCGCGGCGAAGATCGACATGCCTTACGATTGGTTCCACGCTTCCGGCATCAGCACTCGCGGCACGTACCGCGCGAACCGCACGTCGCTCGACGTCCCTGCGTTCTCCATCGTGGCGCTCGGCGGAGGGATCGACGGCAAGCTTCATCTTGATTTTCCGATGCTGAAATTTCGCGTGGACGCCCACGCGCACGATCTGGATTTAGCCACGCTCATGGCGGCGGTGGATAACGACAGCCTTCCCATCGTTCCTCTGCATTGGGGCGGGATCGCCGATGTGCAAGCCGTCACCACTTGGAGAGCGGACTTCAAAGAGCTTGATTCGCGGGGTGTTTCGCTTTGGGTTCCGAACCGTCAGTTGCCTGCCGGCCAGATTCCTGTCACGGCGAGTCTGAACTATCACTACAGCATGGCGGCGAAGGGCGTTCTGCTGGAAGCCAGCCATATCGATACGCCGAACAGTAGCGTGCAGTTCGGAGGAACCCTGGCGGCTGCGGCTTCCAAACTTGACGTAATGTTTGACACTCAGGACCTAACGCCGTGGGACGACTTCATAAACCGTCTCCGAGGCAAGGACGCCGAGCCCAAAATCATCGCTGGACGCGCCCATTGGCAGGGCAGCATAACCGGACCCATCGCAGGCCCAACCTTTGCCGGCCACGTCATGGGAACAAACGCCCGTTACGACCGGCTCATGTGGGACGAAATCGAAGGCGACATGATCTATTCGCCGAGCGAGTTCAGCCTGACTCGCGCCAGCGTTCGCCGCGAGCCCTCCTCCGCTCAACTCGAGCTGTCGTTGATGCTGAACACCTGGAGTTTCGATCCCGACAGCGCCTGGAGCTTGGACGCCACGCTGGTGCGCACCGACTCGGATGGTTTGCAGGCGCTATTCGGTACCTCGTATCCCGCGCATGGTTTGCTGAGCGGAACGTTTCATGGCCATGGAACGCACGCCGATCCTGAGTTGACGGGGTTGTTCGACGTGGTTGATCCGCAAGCCTGGGGATGGCGTTTCGATCGCGCTCGCGGCGAAATCACGGTCCGCCCTGGCCTGGTGCGTATCGCCAATGCGGAATTGCGCCTGCTCCCTCCGCCGGCTGGAACTGCGGCTCCGCAAGCTCCCGGTTTGCTCACCGGCAATTTCAATTACAGCACGGCGGATGGGCAGGCTGTTTTCGATCTAACCGGCGCCGCGCTTCCGCTCGAAAGCGTCTCGCAAATCCAGACGCCTGCGCTTCCCGTCGGCGGCAACATCAGTTTTCATCTCAGTGGCCAAGGACCGTTGCTGGCGCCCAAACTGGATGGCTCGCTGCGCCTGGTGGATCTGCGATTCCGAAACGACGTCGTCGGCAGCTTCGATGCCAAGCTCCAATCCGACGGCTCCAAGCTGGGCTTGCAAGTGGATTCGGCAATCACCACGGGCGAACTGCATGGCAACGTGAATGTGGATTTGCGCGGCGCTTATCCGCTTACGGGCGAAGTCATGGCTTCGCAGATCAATCTGGACCCCTTGCTCGTCAGCGCCTTGCATCTCGAGGGCATGACTGGCCACAGCCAGATCGTCGGCCGGTTCGGCATCTCCGGCTCGCTCCTGCAGCCGGATATGATTTCCGTGGTCGCTAACCTCACCCAGCTCTCGCTCGATTACGAATATATCAAGCTCCAGAACCAGGGCCCGGTGCTGCTCCAATACGGCAATCACGAAGTCCAGGTGCGCCAAGCCAATCTTCGCGGCGCCGATACGGACTTCCGCATCGCCGGTTTTGCGCGCTTTTCAGGCGATCGCGCCATGGATCTGCGCATTACTGGCGCGGCGAACCTCCGTCTGTTCGGTGGATTTGTGCCCAACCTGGATGTGCGCGGCCCCGCACAGATCGACGCCGGGATCGCCGGCAGTCTCTCCAGCCCGCGCATCACCGGGCGGGTTCACGTGCAAGACACTTCGGTGCGCTACGGAGATTTTCCCGCGGGCTTAAGCGCGCTTGCCGGCGATTTTATCTTCGATGCCAGCCGGATCACGTTTTCTAACGTCACCTCCGAAACAGGAGGCGGCCGCCTGCAGCTTTCCGGCTCGCTGAACTACGGCAACGGGCCCGCCAGCTACGACCTTACGGCGCGCACCGAACAGGTGCGCGTACGCTATCCCGTGGGCATGAGCTGGCTGGCGGGCGGCGACCTACGCCTGTTGGGCACGGCGCAGGCAGCTACTCTTTCCGGCACTGTAAGCGTCGATCGTTTGCTCATGTCGCAGGGGTTCGACGTCACCACATTGCTCGCCTCCTCCACCGAGACTCCCACCGGCCCCACGGCGACCTCTCCCTTCTTGCGGAACTTGCAGTTCGACGTGCAAGCCAATACCGCTCCCGGCGCGGTGATCGAATGGTCCACCGGCAGGTTTCAGACCGACGCTAACGTGCGCGTCCGCGGCACCTTCGATCACCCGGTGCTCCTGGGCAGTATCCACTTGCTGAACGGGGAGATGAGCATGCGCGGCAATGACTACCATCTGACGCGCGGCGATTTGAATTTCGTGAACCCCTTTCGCGCCGATCCGGTGCTCAACGTCGAAGTGGCCACCACCATCCAGCAATATGAGGTCACCGTCGATTTCACAGGTCCGGCCAGCCATCTGATCATGTCCTACCGCTCCGATCCCCCGTTGCCCACCAGCGACATCATCACGCTGCTGGCCCTGGGACAGACCGGCGAGGAAAGCATGCTGCGCGGCGGCGCGGCGGCGTCGCAGACTCCCCAGTTCGGAGCCACGACTTTGCTTTCCGAAGCCATCTCCTCTCAACTGGGGGGCCGCGTACAGCGGCTGTTTGGCGTGCGGCATTTCAGCGTCGATCCCGACTACATCGCCGCCACTAGCGCCACACAGAACCCCGGCGCGCGGGTCACCATTGCCGAGCAATTCGCGCGCAACCTGGTGATCACCTACAGCACCGATGTGACCTCCACTCAGGAGCAGGTGATTCAGATCGAATACACCCTGCGCCCCGACGTTTCCGTCGTGGCCTTGCGCGATGAAAACGGCACCTTCGGTATCGACGTCGTCCGCAGGCAGCGATTCAAGTAGCGGCGGGAACGGCGCCATGTCCGACTCGCCCAGCGCTTCCGGAAACGGCAATGGCTTCCCGCATACCGAACTCCCGGCCGAAACCGAATTCGCCTCACGCCGCCAGCAGATGGTCGAGCGGCAGTTGCGCAAGCGCGGCATCCGGGACGAGCGCGTGCTCGCCGCCATGCTCAGCGTTCCGCGCCACCAATTCGTTCCCGCCAAACTCGCCGCCGAGGCTTACGCGGACCGGCCGCTGCCTATCGGCCAGGGGCAAACGATCTCCCAGCCTTTCATGGTCGCGGCCATGGCCGAGGCCTTGAAGCTATCCGGAGCCGAGCGCGTGCTCGAAATCGGCGCCGGCTCCGGCTACCAGGCGGCGGTGTTATCGCTGCTGGCGCGCGAAGTTCATGCCGTGGAGATGCACGAAGAGTTCGCCGCCTCGTGCGGCGAGCGGCTGGCGCGGTTGGGCTATGGCAATGTGCATGTGCACGTCGGCGACGGCACGCTGGGATGGCCTGACGAAGCTCCGTTCGACGCGATTCTCGTGACTGCGGCGGCGCCGGACGTTCCCCCTCCCTTGCAGGCGCAACTTACCGAAGGTGGACGGCTCGTCCTTCCGGTGGGCTCCCCGGACGAGCAGCGCCTGGTGCGCGTGCAGAAGCACGGCGACGCCACCTCCTCACGGCCTCTCTACTATTGCCGCTTTGTGCCTCTCGTTGGCCAGTACGGCTGGAAGCCTCGCAGCGGCTGAGGTGCGCTTGGACTTCGTGCGGCAAAGAACTTGACACCATTCGGTCGGCGCGTATCCTCGTAATTCATGACGCCGGCAAAACCAGCTCGGTCCCCGCGTCCCGTTCTTGTTCCCCTGGAGGCTCGCGCCGCGGATAATCTTCGCTTCATTCGCGAAACCATGGAGCGCGCCGGTTCGTTCACGGCGGTTCCTGGCTGGGGTGGCGCAGCCATCGGATTCACAGCGCTGGCCGCCGCCGCGATCGCCTCGCATCAGGCGAGTGCGGGGCGCTGGCTTTTCGTCTGGCTGGCGGAAGCGGCGCTGGCCATGATCCTCGCCGTGCTTACGGTCGCTCAGAAGTCGCGGGAAGCCCGTGTGCCGCTGTTCTCCGGACCCGGCCGCAAGTTTGCCCTCGGTTTTGCCCCGCCCATGATTGTCGGCGCGCTGCTGACCGTTGCGCTTTGCCGCGATGGCGATCTCCGCCTGTTGCCCGGCATGTGGCTGCTGCTCTATGGGACGGCCGTGGTGAGCGGGGGCTCTTTCTCCGTGCGCGTCGTTCCCGTCATGGGCCTTTGCTTTATCGCTCTCGGTGCCGCGGCCATCGCTTCGCCCGCCTCCTGGGGCAACGGCTACATGATGGCCGGCTTTGGCGGTTTGCACATCGCTTTCGGATTGGTGATCGCACAGAGATACGGCGGTTGAATGTGTTCGCAACATCGCGCTTGCGTTAGGAGGCCACGTGCGAACTAAGACGGGAACCGCGCCCGCGGAACGCATTTCCAGGGTGCGCCCTCAGGAGTCGCGCCTTACGGCGTTGGACAACCAGGCGCGGGAGCCGCTCGCGCCGGGTCTCGACCGCCTGATCCACGAACGCATGCGCTTGGGCATCGTCAGCGCCCTGGCGGTGAACCCCTGGCTGACCTTCAACGAATTGAAGGCCTTGCTTCGCACCACGGACGGAAATCTCTCCGTCCATGCGCGCAAGCTCGAGGAAGCGGCTTACATCAATTGCATCAAAATGTTTGACGGCCGGCTGCCGAAGACCAAGTATCGCCTCACTGCGGCAGGCCGGCGGGCCTTCGAGCGCTACCTCGATCACATGGAATCGCTGATTCGCGCGGCCCGCGAGAAGTCGGCGCCGTAATCCCTTCAAGCGCGCTTTCTGGCGCGAGCCATCTGAAAAGCCTTGTGCAGCACTCGCGTCGCGGCGGGCGTCAGCCGGTAGTTGCCAAGCTCCGCTTCCCGGACAAAGGCCAGATCGCTGATCTCGTCGCTCATCGCAGGCTCCCCGGAGACGCGCTCGCACAAATAATCCAGAATCACATAGTGATAGCGCGGCCGGATGCGCGCTTCAGGCGCCTGCGTAGCCTCCTGCGCGTCTGCAGCAACGCCGGCGGGCTCCGGGCCGCGGCGGATCTCTCCTGACGCCGAGAAAATTCGTTCCAACGCTTCGATCAATTCCACTACGCGAACGATCAAGCCGGTCTCTTCACGAATTTCGCGCGCTACGCCCGCAGCCAGCGTTTCGCCCACCTCGAGCAATCCCCCGGGAATGGTCCATTCGCCCAGCGCCGGTTCCCGGGCGCGGCGCACCAGCAGCGCGCGATCTTGCTCGATCACCACGCCGCCCACCCCCACCATCGGCCATTCGGGAAATTCGCGCTTGCTCATATGTGTGGAGTGGGCTCCCCCCTCTTGACTCGCCCGCGATATATAATACCCTTGCGTAAGAGGCCATGTTCGGCCAGGAGGTTCGGCTGTGGTGCGCTGTCCGGAATGCGCCGTCGAGATCGATCTCGACGAAGACGAAGTGGAAGAGGGCGAGATTCTGAACTGCCCGGAATGTGAAGTTGAGCTGGAAGTGGTGCAGACTCATCCTGTGCACTTGAACGTCATCTCCGAAGACGACGAAGAAGAAGAGGAAGAAGCGGAAGAGGCGGAAGAGGCGGAAGAGGACGGGGATATGCGCGAGGAAGCGGTGGATGAGGAGGAAGACGACCTCGAGTAGTGCCCTTTTGGGCTCCCCGCCGGCGCATCGATATCCATTTTTCCTTCTCTATGCCATGCTCGAGCATCTAAATACAGGTAGTTGATTTGCCGGGCTTGATTTTCGTGTTCCGCCCGCTGTTTGGTCCGCGAGGAGGGCAGGCTATGAAACGAGCCACTCGTTATTCGCACAAAGCGCTGGGCCTGTCATCGGCAGCTTTGCTGTTTGCCCTGTTGGTCCTCTCCGCATCCGCCCAGCAAAACGAATTGCGTACGGTGCACGGCGCGGTATTGGACAAAGCGGAAAATCCCGTGGCCTCGGCGGTCGTATATCTGAAGAACGTCCGCACCTCGGCGGTGAAAACCTATATCTCCGATCGCGCCGGCGAGTATCGCTTCAGCGGCCTTGATCCCAATGTCGATTACGAAATTCACGCCGAAAACGACACGATGATGTCCAATACCCGCACTGTTTCGAGTTTCGACAGCCGCAAAGACATCGTCGTCTCGCTCAAGCTGGACAAGGCCAAGAAGAGCTAGTTGCTCCCCATCGGTGGCCGCCCCGCTTATACTTTGAGGTGGAATTCCGAGGCGTCTGTGGCCTCTCTGGGGAGTTGTGTGAACCCTTTCATTACCGCGATGCCTCGCTGTTCGTTAGTTCTCGAAAATCACTTCCGCCAGCGCCAGATTGCCCGTGTGGGTAATGCTCAGGCTGATGTGCCGGACGCCCAGGCGGTCCGCGTGTTCGCGGGCCGCGCCGTGAAGAACGATCGTCGGCCGCTGGCCGGGCGCGCGCGTCACTTCGATATCTCGCCAGCGCACCCCCCTGCTCCAGCCCGTGCCCAGCGCCTTCATAGCCGCCTCCTTGGCGGCAAAGCGCCCGGCGAAACGCTCGGCGCTGGCGCGATGCTGCTCGCAATAGGCGATCTCGGCGGGAGTAAACACCCGTTCGAGGAAGCTTCGGCCGTGACGCAGGATGGCGTCGCGCACGCGGCTGATCTCCTCCATGTCCACGCCCAAGCCGACAATCACCTCGCGAATTCCTCCCCGCCGCGCCTGGAGACAAAAATCGCGCCGGCAGCGGCAGCGAATTATACCGCCGAGCCGCCCGAGTTTTGGATTCGGCGTTGCTTCGCTCCATGTTTACAGCAAGGCCACAAGCCGGCCCTCAGGGGAATGTCCCGGAGCGCCCGGTAATGCCGCGGGCGGCATCCATGCTGGCAAAGAAGCGAGAGTCGCTACGCGGTCGCTCGCTTTCAAGCGCCCTCGGAGACGGTTGGTCGGCTCGCGAGGTCGCCGGCTTGGAGATTCTCACCGCAGACAATCTCGACTCGCTTCCATGGATTGCCCATGGGTTCAGCACGCGAAAAGGCGGCGCCAGCAAAATGGATGGTGGTGCGGCGCTAAATCTGGGATTCACGGAGTGGGATTCGCGAGAAGCTGTCGGCAGGAATCGCGCCGCATTCTTGCGCGCTGCCCTAGGTCAAAAAACAACGTCGCGCCCGGAAACTGTGGAATCGCTGCTTACCTTGCGGCAGATTCATTCCGATGTCGTGTGCCTTTTTTCGACGCCGAGGGCGCCCGCGCCGCAAGGCGACGCCGCCATCTCCAGCTGCGCGGGCTTGTTTCTGGCGGTTCAGACCGCCGACTGTGTGCCGATTTTGTTGGCCGATCCGCGCCGGCGCGTAGTCGCCGCGGTTCACGCGGGATGGCGTGGGACGCTGGCGCGTATCGCGGCGAAGACGCTCGGCCGGATGCGGCTGGAGTTCGGTACAAACCCGGAGGACGTCCTCGCCGCTCTGGGCCCGGCTATTGGGCCTTGCTGTTATGAAGTTGGCCCGGAAGTTGCCCAGGCCTTTCTGGGGCAATTCGCGAATGCGGCCGAATGGTTCGAAGGTCCCTTTGACCGCCTCAGCTCGGGCGAAGAGCCGAATCCGCTTCCCTGGCTGACCATGATGCCGCCCGGCCATGAGCCTCCTCCGGAGCGTGTGCAGCTCGATTTGCGTGCGGCGAACCGCTGGCAACTCGTCGACGCGGGCCTGCGCCCGCGGAATATTGTCGTGAGCGCGCTCTGTACCTCCTGCCGGAGCGACCTGTTTTTCAGCTATAGAAAAGAAGGTCCTGCCACCGGCCGTATGCTGAGCGGCATCGAAATGCTCGAAAAATCGCGCTAGGCGGAAGATGCAGCCGAGGGACCTGAAGGAGAAGACGCGATTGCGGGAACCAAGGATCCTCTTTCGCTCAGAGCCAGCTGGCCGCACGCGGCGTTCACGTCCTGCCCGCGCGAATAGCGCACAAATGCCGGAACACCCTTGGCAAAGAGCGCTTGGCGAAACTCATCTATGCTTTCAGCTGAGGGGGGGCGATACGGCAGCTCGCCGGGATTCCACGGAATCAGATTGACCTTGACGCGCATGCCGTTGAGGAGTCGTGCCACCCGGCGCGCGTCTTCGGTCGAATCGTTGAAGCCTCCCAGGAGCACGTATTCAAACGTCAGATACTCCCGAGGCCCCAGGGGATATTCGCGGCAAGCCTCCAGCAGCGCCTTCAGCGGATATTTTCGATTGATGGGCATGATGGCGTCGCGCTCCTCGTCGGTCGAGGCATTCAGCGAAATGGCCTGTTTGGGACGAACTTTTTCCTGTCCCAGCCGCTCGATTCCCGGAACAATGCCGCTGGTGGAGAGCGTGATGTGCCGCGCGCCAAGACCCATGCCTTTTTGATCGAGCATGATACGCAGCGCCGCCATCACCGGTTCGTAGTTCAGCAGTGGTTCGCCTTGACCCATGAGCACAACGTTGGTGCGCGGCGCCGGCGATTCGCGATTCTCTTCTAGCGCGAGCAGGACCTGGGCCAGGATCTCTCCCGCAGTCAGATTGCGCACCAGCCCGAGTTGGGCGGTCAGGCAAAAGCGGCACTCCACCGCGCATCCCGCTTGCGTCGAAATACAGATGGTTTGCCGCCCCGCGGAAGGCATGAACACAGCTTCCACTCGCGCGGGCGGTTCGCTGGCTCCCTGGGCATCCGCTCCGGCGAGCGACAGCAGATAACGCACCGAGCCGTCACTCGATAAAAAGCGCCGCGAAATCTCCGGCATGCCGATGCGGAACTGCGTAGCCAGCCGCTCCTGTAGCGCGGCCGGCAGGTTCGTCATGCCGGCAAAATCGAAGCGCCTCTCGGCATAGATGGCGTGGTAAAGCTGCGCCCCACGATAGGCCGGCTCCCCGATCTCTTGCATAAACGCGCGCAAATCTTCGCGCGATTTTCCCAGCAAATCGCGCTTGGCAGCGGGGGCAAGTTCCGCGCCCGAAGCCTCCGCGGCCGCGCGAGCGCGGGTATCGGTCTCAGGAAACATGATCTTTGGTCTTCTTGACTTCATCATAGCATGCGCGAAATCGACCGCTTGTGCGAGCCTTTGCCCTGCCGGCCGCTCGCTCCTGCCCCGATCTCCTCCCTGCAGCGAACGGCCAATAGTTTTTCACTTCCGAGTGTGCCATTATTTTAGCAACGATGAAGCAGGCTGCTATTTCCATCGAAAGAGAAGCGTTGCCGAATGGCTTGGTGCTGGTGGCCGAGCACATGCCGCACATGCGTTCGGTCGCCATTGGCATCTGGGTGCGCGCCGGCTCACGCGGCGAGCCCTCCGAACTGAACGGCATCGCCCACTTCATCGAGCACATGGTTTTCAAGGGCACCTCCCGGCGCACCGCCGAGCAGATTGCCCGCGAGATGGATTCCGTCGGCGGCCTGCTGGACGCCTTCACCTCCAAAGAGATGGTCAGCTTCAACGCCAAGGTGCTGGACGAAAACCTGCCTATCGCTTTCGATGTGCTCTCCGACCTGGTGCTGGGCCCCGTTTTCGCCGACGAAGACATCGGCAAGGAAAAGCAGGTGATCCTCGAAGAGATCCGCATGGAGGACGACAACCCCGAATCGCTGGCGCACGAGATGCTCACGCAAAATTTTTGGCGCGGGCATCCGCTGGGCGCTCCGATCCTGGGCACGCGCGGAACCGTGCGGCGGTTTACGCGCGCCTCCGTCGTCAACTGTTTCGAGCGCTGGTATACGCCCGCCAACACGGTGATCACCGCCGCCGGCAACGTTCACCTCGAGGGCCTCGTGAAGCTGGCGGAAAAGTCTTTTGCGGGGCTCAAGAGCAAGGCCCGCACCTCTCCCAATAACCGCACCGCCCCGCATACCCACGCGCGGCTGACCACCCGCAATAAGCCCGCCCTGGAGCAGGCGCACATCACGCTGGCCGTGCCGTCTTATCCTCTGGCGCATCCGCGGCGTTATGCCGCCTCCGTGCTCAATAACATTCTCGGCGGCAGCATGTCTTCGCGCCTGTTTCAAAATATTCGCGAACGCCAGGGCCTGGCCTATGCCGTTTTCAGCGAGCTCAATCCTTATTCCGACGCGGGCATGCTCTCCGTCTATGCGGGCACCGGCCGCAGCACCACCGAACGCGTCCTGCGGTCCATCGCCGGCGAATTCGCGCGCTTGAAGAAGGAACTGGTCGCTCCGGAGGAGTTGCGCCGGGCCAAGGACCAGCTCAAGGGATCGCTGGTGCTTTCGCTGGAATCGCCGGGGGCCCGCATGTCCAACCTGGCGCGCCAGGAGATCTATTTCGGCCGTTTCTTTAGCGTGGAAGAGCTGCATGCCTCCATCGAGGCGGTTACCGCCGAGGACGTCCAGCGGACCGCAGTGGAGTTTTTCGAGCCGCGAAAAATTGCCGCCACCGTCGTCGGCCCGCTCGAGGGCTTCCGCCTGACACGCGATCTGCTGGCCTGCTGACCTGCCCGGCGGCCCTCGTGGGGTTGCGGTGAGCCGGAATCCGACCCCCTATAAGTTGTACCCATCGCATCCATAATCACAAAATCTCGCGATTTCGCATTGACGCGCGCCCCGTGCTTTTGCGATCATGCGGGCGGCCGCTTCTTTTGCTTTTGCAGCCGCTCGGCGGCGAGTTCTGGGGGGAGATTCATCAGCCTTCGCGTGAGTATTCTCGCGTCGGGCAGTTCGGGCAATTGCACCTTGCTCGAGACTTCCCAGACGCGCCTGCTGGTGGATGCGGGCCTGGGGAAGCGCGAAACGCTGCGCCGCCTGGCTGCGCTCGCTAACTCCATCGATCGCCTCGACGGCATCGTCATCTCTCACGAACATAGCGATCACATCGGCGGCCTGGCGGCTCTGCTGGGCGCCTGGCGCACCACCGTCTACCTCAATGCCGAAACGCACGCCGAAACCCTGCGTTTTCTTCCCGAACGGCATGCCCGCCGCCTCGATCGCGTCGAATTCATTGAAGCCGGCCACGGGTTTTCCGTCGGCGATATCGAAGTCGCTCCGTTCCGCATTCCGCACGATGCCATCGACCCGCTCGGCTTCACCTTTCGCGCCGGCGGCGTGAAGCTCGCCCTCGTTACCGATCTCGGCTACATGCCCGAGCTGGTGAAGCAGCATCTGCGCGATTGCGATGGAATCATGCTGGAATCGAATCACGATCTGGAGATGCTCAAGGTGGGTCCCTATCCCTGGCATGTGAAGCAGCGCGTGATGAGCCGCACGGGACATCTTTCCAACGAAATGGTCAGCGCGTTTCTCGCCGATCCCGAGGCTTTCGACGCGCGCCCGCGCTACTTGGTGCTGGCGCATCTTTCGGAAAATAACAACAATCCCGATGTCGCTCGCATCTGCGCGGAAGAAGCGCTGGGCCGTCGCCCCGGCGAAGCCGCCTTTCGCGGCGAATTGCTGGTGGCTTCGCAGCACGAACCCCTCGCCCCCATCCAGCTTTAATAGCTAGCTAGGCTTCCTTCAGCGCACACGAAAGCTGTCGTCACGAGGGCGTCCACCGGACGCCCGAGGACCGGGGTCCCCAAAACACGCCGGTTCTGCGCGTTTTGGGGTGGGAGGGATCTGCTTTTTCGCCCGTTTACCGTTTAAGGCGGGACGCTCGTGCGTGGCCTAAAAATGCGCGTTCGCTGGCTTGGCGACTACTGCTGTTGTTGCTGCTGCTGCGCGGGCTGGTGGGCGCGCTCCATGACGGGCGCCGCTGGAGGCGCCGCGGCACTCTTGGCCAGTTGCTCGTGCCCGTCGTCGTCGAGCGCCGGGCGCACTCGAACGTCCACCGAAAGCCGCTGCCCCGCATGCCCCTTGTAAACGCCGCGAACCGGCGCCACGTCCCCGTAGTCGCGGCCGTACGCGACGCGCACGTGCCGCAGGCCGACCGGAGCGCCGAGTGTGGGGTCGATGCCCATCCAGCCGCTTCCCGGAATGAAAACCTCCGCCCAGGCATGCGACGCCTGCCCGCCGATTACCTCTTCCTGGCTGCGTTCCCCTGAAGCGGTCCGTGCCGGAACCAGATAGCCCGATACGTACCGGGCCGGCAAGCCGCGCATGCGCACCGCTCCCAGCAGCAGGTGAGCGAAGTCCTGGCACACGCCAGCGCTGATCGAGAGGGAATCGGCAATCGATGAATGCACGTGAGTGGCGCCTGGCACATACCGGAAGCAATCGTGGATCAAGCCGGAGAGTTTCTGCACAAACGTCATCACGCAGCCCCCGCTCACCTCCTCGGCCGCCTCGATAAAACGGCGGAGCTCCTGAAGGTGAGGAACGTAGCCCGTAGGCGCGATGAAATCGAAATACTCCTCGCGCAGGCTTTCCTGCAGCGAGTCCAGGTCCGCCAGCTTCATGGATTGGCAGGCCGCCTCCGGAATCTCGTGCGTCAGAACGATGGACTCCGCTTCGATCCGCAGCCGCCGGTGTTCTTGCAGCACGTTGAACTGGTACACGGAGTTGCCGTAGGAGTCCTGGTAGGCCGTGCCGCTGGCGTGCGGCGCGGTCATGATGCGAAACGAAAGGCAGCTTTGCCGCTCGTCATGAATGGGCCGCAGGCGCAATTCGTTGTAGCTTTCCGAAACCGGCCCGTCATAAGCAAACTCCGTCACGTGGATCAGGTGAAATCGATTCATGCCACCACCGCGTAATAGAAGTAGTTCCGTGCGATATCGCTGCCAATCAACCCGAACAGTTCCGAAAGTTCGCTCACATAATTATGCAGCCCTTGTTTGAAAATCTCCTCGATTTTGTCGTAGCTCAGCCTCTCCACCACCTTGCCCGCCAGCCTTTCCGCTTCGTTGGCGTAGGAGCCCGGGCTGCTGCCGCTGATGGCGCGCAAGCCCGATTGCACTTCCCCGGTGCTGAAGCGGATCGAACGCGGGTGCAGCGGCTGAAGAATGAGCATGCCCGCCACTTTCTCGGGCTCGATGGAAGAGTGGTACTGGCGGTGGTAGGCCTCGAAAGCTCCCACCGAGCGCAGCACGGCCATCCACTGATGATTGTCCGGCGTCCCCACCGTGGGCAATTCGTCCACCAGATTCTGGTACTGCACGTCCACCAGGCGCGAAGTCATCTCCGCCCGCTCCAGCGACCAGCCGATGCGCAGAAACTCCCAGCCTTCGTCGTGCGCCAGGGTGGCGTCGGTGACGCCGTGGAAGCGATGCGTGCCGAACTTGATCTTGTCGCAAAAGCGGTGCGGCCCGGCGACGATCTCGTCGGTGGGATCGAACCGGCTCACCATGTGATACAAGCCGTTGATGTCTTCCCACATCTCGCGCGAGATGCAGTCGCGGATGGTGCGCGCGTTCTCGCGCGCTTTGGCGATGCATTGCACGATGGAACTGGGATTGTCGTGGCGGAATGCCAGGAACTCGAAGACGTTCTCCGCGTTCGCTTCGGAATAGAGCCGCCGGAAAAGGCTCTCCTCTCCCGCCATCACCACCAGCGGCTCCCAGCGCAGGTGATAGCCGCTCTGCGATTGCTCGAGCAGCATGTGATAGTTCACATCGAGAATCCGCGCCGTATCTTCGGCGCGTTCGATGTAGCGCGCCAGCCAGTAAAGCGAATCGGCGATGCGCGATAGCATCAGCCCTCTCCTCGCAACACCCAGGTATCCTTGCTTCCCCCGCCCTGCGACGAATTGACCACCAGCGAGTCTCGCTGCAGCGCCACGCGGGTCAGCCCCCCGGGAACAATGGTCACTTTCTGGCCGTCGTAGAGGCAGTAGGGGCGCAGGTCCACGTGCCGCCCCGCCAGGCGCCGGCTGGAAACGTCGTAGGAAGGAACGCGCGAGAGCGGGATTACCGGCTGGGCGATGTAGTTGCGCGGATTTTGCACGATTTTGCCGCGGAACAGCTCGACCGTTTTCCGGTCCGCCGTCGGTCCGATGAGCATGCCGTAACCGCCCGATTCGCCCACCGCCTTCACCACCAGCTCGGGAAGGTGGTCGAGGACAAAGGCCAGATCGGCGGGGCGGGCGCATACGTACGTTTCCACTGTGCGCAGGATGGGCTCCTCGCCCAGGTAATAGCGGATGAACTCCGGGACATAGGCGTAGATCGCTTTGTCGTCCGCCACTCCATTGCCGACCGCGTTGGCCAGCGCCACGTTGCCGGAGCGGTAAGCGCCCATCAGTCCGGGAACGCCCAGCAGAGAGTCGCGCCGGAAGGCCAGCGGATCCAGGTACTCGTCGTCCATGCGGCGGTAGATGACGTCCACGCGCTTCAGCCCCCCGGATCGTCTTCATGTACACGATGCCGCCATCCACCACCAGGTCGCGCCCCTCCACCAACTCGATGCCCATCTGCCGCGCCAGAAAGCTGTGTTCGAAGTAGGCGCTGTTGTAAATTCCCGGCGAGAGCAGCACGATCTGCGCGTCGTCTTCTCCGCGAGGCGAAAGGCTGCGCAGGATTCTCCACAGCTCCGCGGGATAATGGTTGACGGGCAATACCTCGCTGGCGTGAAAGACTTCCGGGAAGATTCGCGTCATCACCAGCCGGTTTTCCAGAACATAGGAGATGCCGCTGGGCGTGCGCACGTTATCTTCCAGAACGTAGTACTCGCCCGTTTTGGAGTCGCGAACCAGATCGATCCCGCAAATGTGCGTGAAAATCCCTCCCGGAACCTCCACATTCACCATCTCGCGAAGAAAATGCGGGCAGGAGTAAACCAGCGACCGCGAAAGCTTGCGGTCCTTCAAGATGCACTGCTTGCCGTAGATGTCCTGCAGGAAAAGATTCAGCGCCACGACGCGCTGCGCCAGGCCGCGGTCGATTCGCTGCCATTCCGAATTCGGAACAATGCGGGGAATCAGGTCGAAGGGAAAGAGCCGCTCGGTGCCTCGGCCGTCGCTGTAGACCGTAAAGGTGATGCCCTGGATCAGGAAGGAAAGGTCGGCCAGCTTGCGCCGTTCCTCGAACTGCTCGCGGGCCATGGAGGCGAGTTTTTGGAATACATTGATATACGACGGCCGCGGCTCGCCGCTAGAACTGAACATCTCGTCGTAGAAATTCCCCGGATCATAGCCGGAGAACAGCCCGGAAAGGGCAGCGCGAACGGGTGCGGCCTCCATAGAGTTGAACTACTCTATCAGCCGCGCGGAATGCGCCTTCACGCAAAATTTCTATGCGGTCCATCAGCAATTTACGCAGCAATCCGGGCGGCGATTCACTGAGCTTGCAATTCCGGCTAGGCGCCGCCGCACATGGCCCCGTCTGTCATCCTTCACGACGTGAACCCGGTTTGATGTACCTTGGTTGATTCGCAGGGGAGAACCATGGCCGAAAAAACCGTGAGCGTTGACCGCAGGGACTTGCTCAAACTATTCAGCACAGCCGCAGCCGGCGCTGCGCTCGATGGTTTGCTCGCGGAAGAGATGTTGCCGCAGGCAACGCCGGATAAATCGTCCTCTAAACCAGCTCTCGAGCGCGCCCCCGAGCGTCTGCTCCAGTCGGAACCGCAAGTCAGCCTCGATCCCGCCGGTTCGGCCACCATCTCGTGGGAAACAGTGACTCCGACCCAGGGCGGCACCATCTATCTGGGTGTGCCCAACGATGAGATCGCGCTCGATTGGCCCATCTACAGCACCAACCAAGCCCTGAATGAACCCAAGGCTGCTCTCACCCATTCGGTAAGCATCGACCTTCGCGCCCACCTCACCCGCTCGGCGCCGCAGATGTTGCAAGGCGACGGCACGCTGGCCTACCGGCTCGAGATCTTCGACACTCGCAAAGGCTCCGCGCAGTTCATCGACCGCCATTTTTCGTTCCGGGTAGACCAGAACAAGTTCCGAAAATCGCCCACCATTCTGGAGGGTCCTTTTCTAACGCAAATCACGGTCGATTCCGCGATTGTCTGGTGGGTCACCGACCAGCCCACCTCGGGCCAGGTGCGATTGACGAGTGGGACGAATACGAAGGTGATCACGAGCGAGGGCGCTCCGGCCGGTCGTCATGTGGTGCGTCTCGATGGCCTCGTCGCAGATAGCAAGTATGGCTATCAGGTGATCGGCAGGTCCTCGGACGGCGCCGAAATCCGCTCGCGCAGCTACACGTTGAAAACCGCTCCTCAGGAGCCGGAATTTTCCTTTGTCTTCACTTGCGACGGTCGTACCGGCGGACTCGGCGGCGGCGACACAGCCCTGGAAGGCATCAATGGTTTTTCCGCGCGCTCTCTCGCCGCGCAGATGGCGCGCCACGCGCCGCACTTTCTTATTTTTACCGGCGACCTCATCAACGGCTACACCACGCGCGAAGACGATTTCCGCGCCCAACTGCGTTCCTGGAAGCGTATCTATGGCCCGCTCTGGCGCGAGATGCCCGTCTATACGGGGATGGGCAATCACGAATCGCTCCTCGATCTCTTCGAAGACGGCGCCCAAGTCGATAAGCAGGGCGAGCACAGCGCCGAAGCCGTGTTTGCCTCCGAATTTGTGCATCCCATGAACGGCCCGGAGCCGGAGCGCCCTGGTTTGCCGCCGTACAAAGGAAGCGTTTACAGCTTCGACTATGCCGGCTGCCATTTCGCCCAGCTCAATTCGGACTATTGGTATTCCAGCCGTCCGCAGCAGCACGCGGGAAATCCCTTCGGGCGCCTGCTTCCGGGGCAACTGGACTGGCTGGAAAAGGATTTGGCGGCCGCGCGGGCAGCCCGAGCCCGGCACATTTTTGTGTTCGTGCACGAGCCGGCTTTCCCGAATGGAGGGCACGTGGCGGACTCTCTCTGGGGAGGAGGCCGCGACGCTGAGGCTGTCAAAGCGCGGGATCGCTTTTGGACCATCGCCACGCAGGCGGGCGCCCGCGCCGTGTTCTGCGGGCATGAACACAACTATAGCCGCACGCTCATCGACAGCAAGACGCCCGTGCATCGCGACGGCACGGCGAACACCGCCTTCGCCAAGCCCACCTGGCAAATCACGCAGGGAGCTGCGGGCGCGCCCTTCTATGTTCGCGATCGCGATGTGCCTTGGGAAAAGAGCGTGACGAAATTCGTCGCCCACACGTGGGCCTATTGCCTGGTGCAGGTGCGCGGCCCGCGCGTCAGCCTCGAAACCTACAGCTACACGGGAGAGCTTCTCGATTCGGCGGAATTGGCGTGAGGCGCGGATGCCGGGCGGTTTGCCGCTCGCAAACAGTCGATTTGTGCTACAAACGCTGAGCCCAAATGTCTGCTACCGCAGTTCTGACCGGCGTCGAACAACGCGCCACGCGGCGCATCTCCCGCCGCCTGCTGCCGTTCCTCTTCGTCCTTTACGTCATCGCTTTTCTGGACCGTGTCAACGTCGGCTACGCGGGCCTGGAGATGTCGCGTGGCCTCAACTTCACCGATCGCGTCTTTGGGTTGGGTGCGGGCATCTTCTCCATCGGCTACTTCCTCTTTGAAATACCTGGGGCGCTGATCGTGGAGCGCTGGAGCGCACGGAAGTGGATGGCGCGCATCCTGGTCACCTGGGGCCTGGTCACCGTTCTCATGGCGGCGGTGCATTCTCCGCGCCAGTTTTATTTGGCTCGATTCCTGCTCGGCGTGGCGGAAGCGGGATTCTTCCCCGGAATCGTCGTCTATCTCACTCATTGGTTCCGCTACCAAGACCGCGCCAAAGCAGGCGCGATCTTTATGGCCGCCATCCCCATGTCCAGCATCATTGGATCGCCCCTGGCGGGCTGGATTCTCGGCCGGCATTGGGCTGGCATTTCGGGCTGGAGATGGCTCTTCATCGCCGAGGGCTTTCCCGCGATCCTTTTTGGCTTTCTCACCCTCATCTATCTGACGGACTGGCCCCGCCAGGCGCGCTGGCTCGCGTCGGACGAACGGGATTGGATCGAGGCGGAGCTGCAGCGGGAGAAAGTAGCCAAATTGAAGGACCGTCAGTGGACGACTGGGCAGGCGATGCGCAGCAAGCAGGTCATTCTGCTCACGCTGGTCTATTTCTTTGCGATTATCGGGATCTATGGCTTTGTGATCTGGTTCCCCACGATTGTGCAGCGCGCCACCAGCCTGCCCAATATGGCGGTGACGCTGCTTTCCGCTCTGCCCTACGTTGCCGGTCTCGCCGCCATGTTATGGAACGGATGGCATTCCGATCGCACCGCCGAACGCCGCTGGCACACCGCCTTCCCCCTGTTCTTGGGCGCGGGATGCCTGGGCATAGCCATTCGCGCCAGCGGAAATCTGCCTCTGGCGTTTCTCTGCATGATTATCGTGGGGGCTTGTACGACGGCGTTTATGCCCAGCTTTTGGGCGCTGCCTACCGCGCTCCTGAGCGAGTCCGCTGCCGCCGCATCGATCGGCTTGATCAATTCCGTCGCCAATCTCGGCGGCTTCGCCGGGCCCTTTTTCATCGGCTATCTGCGGACCGTCTCCAATTCCTTCGTGCCCGGCCTGATTTTTCTTCTCGTGTCGATGGTCCTGGCGGGCCTGCTGGCGCTCTTCCTGCACGTTCCGAAAAGAGCGCCGGGGGGAGTTTAGTGCACCAAGGGGAGAGGCAGGGGAGCGGCGAAAGTGGCCACGAGATCGGCATCCGCTGGCTCGACAAGCGCGGCATCAATCTTGGCGTCTTCCGGCCTATTCGCCGGCATGGGAGTAATCAGCACGGGGGTCAGGCCTTTACCGATGTAATCCAGCTCCCGCGCCGCCGCTTCGGAAAGATCGATCACCCGGTTCAGGCGGAAATTAGGGCCGCGATCGGTCACCGTCACTGTCACGGATTTGCCGTTCTCCAGGTTGACTACCCGAATCACAGTGCCGAGCGGCACATACCAGGACGCCGCCGTCAGCTTTCGGCGATCAAATCTCTTGCCATTCGCCATTTTCAGGCCCTGGTGCTGGAGTCCATACCAGGAGGCGATTCCCACGAAGTGAGACTTAGGGTGCGCCGTGGAGCTTGACCGTTTGGACTGAGACGCCGCAGAGATCATGGAAGCGCACAGCAGGCTGGCTGCGAAGACGATTGCGGCTGTTCGTAGCTTGGTCTGCATGTTTATCCTCCGGTGTCGTTCGCTCGGCGGTGCTAAGGCTGAGCGTTACCTACCCTTACCGCTTGCCTCCTCTACAATCTTTCGACTAGCATTCACTCCCATTCGGACAGCTAGGCTCTTGAAATCCAGCTATTTAGCGGCGCCTTTATCAATGCTTTCCTTTGGCATTCTCAGTAGCGCCGCCCTTTGGTTTGGCCTTTCATTCACCGCCAGCACAAATGCTTAAGTTCGACCCTCTCACTGAGCATCTAGGCTGTTCGGTATGGGAACACTTTACCGTCGGGGACCCGCGCGGGACGATGGGCAGGAAGAGCCATTTTTCTGGGTACGGCCGTACTAGTCTTTTCGGCCACAAAGAGTGTAGTAAGTCATTGTGTATGAATTAGATAGATATAAGACGGGCTAGGAGAATCCTGGAGAGGTCCCGTAGCTATTAGTAAGCGCTTTGTTTGCAGTTATATGGTGACAACTTAATGATACTAAATCAGTTATCGAAGAGCCATTCGGGCTGTTCGGACCGGACGCCTTCTTCGAGAAGTTCCGCCCACGGGGCGAGCTTGCTCAGGGAGGGTCCGTGCGTGCGCTCCAGCTGGATGGGCGTAACCGACACCTGGCCCGCCATAACCGCGGCGTAATCGCTTTGGGGATGGATGTCGCCGCTAACCGGCTCTTCGTTAAGCCAGTAGTAGATTCGGCCCCTGGGGTCGGTTCCCTCCTGGAGCACCGTCCTGGTGACTTTGCCGGACTGCCGCGTCAGCCGCACCCCTCCACTCCACTCCAACGGGACGTTCACGTTCAACAGCACGCCGGGAGGTAAGCCCTTTTGCAGGATAAGTTGCGCCATCCGTCGGGCGAATCGGGCGGCATGGTCAAAGACAAATCCTTTCCCTCGATGGGCCAGAGAGATGGCGAATGCCGGGACGTGGTTGATGACAGCCTCCATGGCCGCGCCCACTGTGCCGGAATAAAACACGTTCTCGCCCAGGTTCGCCCCGCGGTTGATTCCGGAGATCACCAGGTCGGGAGGCTTGGGAAACAGCCGGTGCAGGGCGACCATCATGGCATCCGCCGGAGTCCCTTCTATCGACCACTCCCGCTCGGCGACCTGCTCGCAGAAAATAGGGTGTCGAACCGTGATTGACTGCGCCGCGGCGCTGCGTTCCTGGCTCGGCGCCACGACGCTGATCGTCCCGAGTCCAGCCAAACCTCCTACCAGGGCTCGCAAGCCGGCGGCATGAATGCCGTCGTCGTTGGTTATGACGATTTCAGGCACGAGGTTCGCACAGCGGTTGTGCGGGATTGATGCGGTAAGTCATTCGTCTGCAATCTTGAGTCGATATCGCGTCGTCTAAGCCGCGAGGCGAAATCCCGAACGCAGTGAGGGATCTCTCATAAAATGGTCGGGACGCCGGGATTTGAACCCGGGGCCTCACGCACCCCAAGCGTGCGCGCTACCAGGCTGCGCCACGTCCCGACGGCTAGGTAAGGGTTTCGAAACGGCCGATCTTGAGCCTATCACTCGCTTTCGAGGAGCGTCAAGAACGCGCGCAGCGAATCTCGCAGGTCTAGGAGCACCTCGCGGCTGATCTCCGTCGCAACAGCTGCTTGAGGAGGCCGGGCGGCCCTCGCCTCGGCGCCGGACTCCGGCGCCAGTTCCGCCGGAGCCTCCCCCAGGTCGCGCAGATGACGCCGCGCGCCCGCGATGGTGAAGCCTTCGTCGTAGAGGAGCCGCTTGATCAGCATCACGGTGTCGACATCCTTACGCCGATACAGCCGGTGTCCCTTGGGGCTTTTGACCGGCTGCAGAGTGGGGAATTCCGTCTCCCAGTAGCGCAACACAAAAGGCTTGGTATCGGTGATGCGGCCGACTTCCCCGATTCGGTAGAGATTCTTCGCGCTGACGATCTCCTGATGACCGTTTCCTTGGTGGCCGTTTTCCTGAAGACTGTTTTCCTGATGCATGTTTTCCGACATTGCGTTTCTATCCTATGCCGATTTGCGAGCAAGTCAATCCGCTCGCCCGCGCTTTCGCGCCGCTCTTTCCTTTCCCTGACGCTCGCGCTCGCGAAAGCGTTGCACGAAGCGCATCGGCGAGCCGAAGAAATCGAAGCGCGCGCGGAGCTGGTTTTCCAGGAAGCGTTCGTAGCTAAAATGGAGCCGCTGGCGCTGGTTGGTGAAGAGCATGAATGTAGGCGGGGAGACGCCCGCCTGGGTCATGTAGTAGATTTTCACGCGGCGCGCCGTCGGCGAACTTCCTCGGCTCAAGTCCACGCTGGCCAGCCAGCGGTTCAGTTCGCCTGTGGATATCCGTCTCTTTCGCGCTTCCGCCACGCGGTCGATTAACCCGTAGAGTTTCTCCACGCGCTCCCCGGTCAGTGCGGACAAGAAAACGATCGGCGCATACGACAGGAATTTCAGCCGCTCCCGCACCAGCACTTCGTAATCGGCGGCCAGGCGCTCCGGATTGCTTGCGATTACTTGGGGCTCGCGAGTCTGCCGGCCGGGTGGCCGCTTTGCGCTAGGCTGCTTCCGCGCCTCCTTGGCGGCCTCCTGCGCCTTTTGGATTGCCAGGTCCCATTTGTTCATCACCACGATTACGGAGCGGCCGGACTCCTGGGCATACCCCGCAATCGTCGCATCCCCTGCGGTGATGCCGATCGACGCATCGGCCACGAGCAGCGCCACGTCCGCGCGTTCCAAGTGCTTGCGCGCCATGATCACGCTCAGCTTCTCAGCGATCAGGTTGGTCCTGCCTTTGCGCCGGATGCCCGCCGTATCGATGAAGCGGTAGCTCTTGCCGCCGCGCATGACGAGCGTATCGACCACGTCGCGCGTCGTGCCCGGCTCGTCGGACACGATGGAGCGCTCCGCGCCCGCCAATTGGTTCATCAGCGTGGATTTCCCCACGTTCGGCCGGCCGATGATGGCCACTTGAACTTCCGTTGCTTCCGGCTGGCTGGCTTGGTCCTCGGGCGCCGCGGCAAACCCGCTCGTCAGTGCGTCGAGCAGGGCGTCCACGCCCAAACCATGTTCCGCCGAGACGGGAAAAACCTCCGCGCCGATTTCGTGGAACTCGGCAGCGAGGTCTTCCAGCCGCAGCGTGTCCACTTTGTTCACCGCCACCACAAAAGGTTTGCCCGTGTGTCGCATCTGGCTCGCGAGTTCCAGGTCCAGGGGAGTCACCCCGGCCCGGGCATCCACCACAAGGACCAGGCTGGTGGCATCCGCGATAGCGGTTTGTGCTTGCCGGAAAATCTCGCGCGGGATGGCGTCGCGCTCGTTCGGAATCAAGCCGCCCGTATCGACCACCTCAAATGGCCGCCCGCGCCACACCGCGTGGCCGTAAATGCGATCCCGGGTGATCCCTGGTTCATCGGTAACGATCGACCTGCGCGTGCTGGTCAGGCGGTTGAACAGCGTGGATTTGCCCACGTTGGGTCGGCCAACGATGACGATGGACGGCAGTTTAGGATTCATCTCGCTGCGGACGTCGGGGTCCCTGTGCAATCCGTTCGTATTCTCAACCAGCTTATCTTATAAGATGGGCGCGGTCCCTATGGAAAACTCAGAGTCCCAGCCACTGATACCTCCCCTGAGCCTGAA
>Ga0335077_10001713_pt1 | contig 26088 bp, 24 predicted proteins | sample Lox_Sample_31_FD_207151 | JGI IMG/M metagenome (GOLD analysis project Ga0335077, IMG submission 207151) | Soil microbial communities from Loxahatchee National Wildlife Refuge, Florida, United States - Lox_Sample_3.1 | ecosystem: Environmental > Terrestrial > Soil > Wetlands | place: USA... | reverse complement strand
TCGTCCGCCGCTTGGCGACTGCGCAAGATCCCACACCGGTTTTCGGTATGTGTCTTTGAGCCTGGCCGGGAGGCGGAAAAGCTCGCCACCGTTTTCGCGAAACCAGGGGAGCCCGTTCACGTCCACCTGCTCGCTAGTCGGTTGAATCCATCGGAGTGCCGGCTCCTCACCGAGGAGCGGCAACAGGTGTGCCGTGACGAGGACAGAACATGCTACAAATCGCCCAATCATGATTGCTACCTTTCTACTTTCGCCGGAACTCCCACTCATCCACGTAGCCCCAACTGCCGCCTGGCCTTCGGCCACGCTTGCCGCTACGCGCAATCCAGAATACCGCGCCTTTACTTTTGCGATGCTTTGTTCTATCCTCGCCCGCATGAAACTTGCCGCCGTTGCCGCGCTGTTCATCTGGCTGACGCCTCTATCCGCCGATCTGAAGAGCGGTCCGCCGCTTCCGCACAAGCTCGTTCCCAACTGGGCCAAGCTGCCGAAGGGGTGGAATCTCGGGGAAGCCTCGGGAGTCGCGGTCGACCGTAACGACAACGTCTGGGTGTTCAACCGCGGTCCTCATCCGGTGATCGAATTCGATCGCAACGGCAATTTCTTGCAGAGTTGGGGCGACGGCATGATCAAAAGCTCGCACGGAATCCGTGTCGATCCCGACGGCAACATCTGGTGCATCGACGTGGAGGGCCACCTGGTGCTGAAGTTCAGCCCCGAGGGCCGCGTGCTGATGGTGATCGGGCGGTCGCCGGGCAACAACGACAGCAAGGACGCTTTCAACCGGCCTACCAACATCGCTTTCACGCCATCGCTCGATTTCTTTTATGTTTCCGACGGCTACGTGAATTCGCGGGTCGTGAAGTTCAACCGCGACGGCGAGTACGTGACGCAGTGGGGCCGCAAAGGCACGGGCGACGGCGAGTTCGACCTGGTGCACGATGTGTGTCTCGATTCCAAGGGCCGCGTGTACGTAGCCGACCGCTCCAATTCGCGCGTGCAGATTTTCGACGCCAATGGACGCTACCTCGGCAAGTGGACCGATATCGGCCAGCCCTGGGGTTTGACCTATTTCGCCCCCGAGAACGCGATCTACATGTGCGACGGCCTGAACAACCGCATTGTCAAACTGAACCTCGACGGCGAAATTCAGGGCGTGCTGAGCTCCTACGGCCGCATTCCCGGCAAGCTCGATTTCGCACACAGCATCGCCGTCGATTCCACCGGCGCCATTTACGTGAGCGAGATCAAAAACTGGCGCGTGCAGAAGTGGGCGAAGTAGGGCAAACGCCGCTCTTTAAAGAGTGAGCGCATTCCAGCGTTCGATTTTGACCTTTACGTATTGGTCTTTTGAACAATCAAAACGCCAGTAAACCTCGTATCCTCCAAAGACCCCGAGAACCAGTTTGCCGTGTCGGAGATCTGCATGGTATTCCGCACAGCCGACTATCAAAAAGCCATGAGAATTTCTCATAGGCAACAATTCTACGATTGGGAATCCTTTACCGAGCTTCTTGTGTCTTTCCACTATCGCTTTTGTGTTCAAGTACTCAATGGTCGATGAACCGATCTTCGGCGGAAAAATCTCCGCCACGTGCGAATCACCCAGCACGATGTTGTCCAGCACCACGATGTTGTTGGTGGCCGACGAGTGGTCTGTTTTGGCTTCAACATAGGCCGCCAAAGACAATTGGTAGAGGCTCAAGTTGTCTTTCGTTTGCGCATTGATTTCTTCGAGTGCCGAAAAGAAAAGCGTGATGCTGAGCATAAGCAGTGAATTGGTTCGGCGATTCATGTTACTTCCATTGTGGCTTGCTACCAGATGGTTCTGCCGAAAAAGGTAAGCGAGGTTATCGGAAGCCGTGCACTCCGCGAAGGTTTCGGATGAACGTCACCAACCGATAGTCGGAGCGTCACTCGCCGTTGTGCACCCCTCACTTCCCATACATCGCCGCATACCCCAACTGCTGCTTGGCGAAATCGCGCGGATAAGAAATGCTCACGGATGCGACGTCGCCGTTGGGTCCGAGCTTTGCCTCGAGCGACGGATTGATGCCCGCCCAGTAGGTTGGCAGGTTCAAGTTCGTGTATCGCGCCACCACCTGGTCTCGCAAGGCAGGGTCGAAGTGCACGCCGTATCTATCTACCAGCGACTTGATGGCGGCGTAATCGCCCTCGGCTTTGATGCGCATCAGCTCGGCCAGCAGCATACCCACGCCCTGGCGCATCTTGTCGTAGTCGCGCACCGTGAAATACGTTTTGCCGTCGCGCTCCTTGATTTCGATGGCTCGGGTCTTATCGATGATGTAATTGACGATGAGCTGGCGGTCGCGCTCATGATCCTCCTCCAGGGCGTCTCCCCGCAAAGTTCCCCGCAACTGCGTGAGGGCCACGCGCGCGGATGCGTCGTACATCGCCTTGGCCACTTCGGGACTCGAGATCACGCCCAGTTCCTTCAGCTTCGGGTCAAACACGTTCCACAGCGCCATCAGGTCCGCGCGGGCTTCTTCGAGCGTCGAGAAATATTCCTTGAGATAAAAGGGCGCGTCATGAGTCAGGATGGGGCTGAGCTTGCCCGACCCGTGCCCGATGATCTCGTGAAGCGCCGTCTCCAGGTCCTCGGCTTCGTCTCCATATTTTTCCGCACGCTCGATCTCGTCGCGTGAATAGCCGAATTCTTCGATCGAAGCATGCCCTGTGGCGTGCGCGAACGCTCGCGAACTTCCGGTGAACAAGAAGCTTTTGGTGCCGTATTTCTGATGAATCTCGTTTTCGTTGGGCAGGTTGTCGCCCACTGTCAAAATAGAGAAATCGCCCGTCTCAATCAACGCTTCGACAGCCTTGGCCAGCGGCGGCTTCACGCCCTGCTTCTTGTATTGCGCGTCCCAGGGCGCGCGATCTTCGAAATACTGCGCATTGTCCGCTATCTTTACCATGAGCGAATTGACTCGCCGGTCAGTGACCGCGACGAAACTCTGCGAGTCGCCTTTGGCGCCGCGCGCGTCTCGATACACCTCGATGAAGCCGCTGTCGAAATCCACGTTGGCGTTGTTCTGCACCCAGCTCGCGCCGAAGCGCAGCCAGTCTTCCGGCTCGCCGGATTGATAAAAGCGGATCAGATCTCCGATGGCGGTGTCCTTGCCGGGTTCGGCAAAGGTGCGGGCTTTCTGCAGGCACTCGATCGCCTTCTTCAGGAATCGCGCGTAAAGGCCCGGAGGGATGCGCCCATCCGGCGTGCCCGCGCGATACACGCGCTCCTCAAGCTTGCCGCCGGACTTCACCAGTTGCGAATCGAGCGGATAGCGCTCATGAAATCCCTTCAGGTCGGCGAGAGAGACGCCCACATAGAAGTTATTCGCGCTGGCTTGCAGGATGTCGAGCCCGCCCTCGGGGTTCTTCGCGGTGACCATGGGCTCGAAAGCGGCGTCGAACAGCGCAGGTTGCAGATCTTTGATCTCGGCGGCAAACTCCGCTCCCGTTTGGATAGGATGGCCCGTGCCGTAAGGATCGCCGATGCGTAAACCGCTGCGGATCGCATCAGCGCCCGCTTGCTCGAATTCTTCGAAAGTGAATTCCGGGAGAAACTTCTGCGCCGTCAGCTCGTTGTGATTCCCCTTGTTAGCCCAGAACAATTTCGTGAATGTCACGATCTTCGCCATGACTTCTGGTTTGACGCCCTGCGGGTGAGAGACCAGCGCTTCGAGCAGTCGCTTCTCGCGGAGTCCGTAGCGCGAGAGCTGATCGTAAATGATGGGATCGATGGCAATGGATGCCTGGCACAACCAGTAAGCCAGCGCTTGCTCGCGCGGCGTGAGCTGATTGAAACTGCCGGCTTCGAGTTGCAGGAAGCCCGTCGAGCCTACTCGCTCCACCAGAGTGCTCTGTTCCTGCGTACTTTCGGAACGCACGGAGTCGCGGTTGCTGCCGCAACCGGCCAGCCATAAAGCCGCCGCTACGCAAGCTACACAACCACGCAAAAAACTCAATCGACTCTCCTATTCCACAATGCGAGCCGCGTGCATGGCGGCAATTCTGGCTCTGCCATCAGGCGCTGCAGATCGTCCGGCTCGTCCACGTCATACCACTCGTCACCGCGCTCCACGCTGAGCCCGCAGGCCCGAGCGGCGCGCTCGGTTTGTTCCAGCACTTCCGGCGTGGACCATGTGACCCCCGCGAACATATCCGGATGCACACGCCGGCAGGCAATCGCGTAATATCCACCATCCTCGCACGGTCCGAGCGCGACATCCGCCGCCGAGTTGAGCAGCCGGTGGACGTGCGCCGGAGGAAGAGTCGGCGAGTCGCTGCCGAAGATGATGACTTGCGGCCTTCCGGCGGCCAGAGCCTTGCCGAGCGCGTGAAGCAGTTTTAATTGCAAATTCCCAGGAGTTTGCACTTCGCGCGCAACGCCTAGCTCCCTCCAAGCATCGGTAGGTATGTCGTTATGCAGTTCGATGTCGGCAAGATTTGTGAATTCGAGCAATTTCGCGAGGCTGTCGGCCACAAACGCGCGATGTAAAGCGGTTGCGCGGGCAGCGCCGATGGCTGCCGCCAGGCGAGTTTTCACGCGGCCCGCGACCGGCGCTTTCGCGAACAGAATCATGACGGGCCGCACCTGAAAATTGTAAACTATGGGTTTGTTCGTTCAGCAGGAGATCTCATTCGTATGAAGAAATGTACGCTTGTTGCCGTTGTGGCGCTCGCCTTCGGATCCACTCTGGCTTTCGCCGGAGACAAGAAAGGCGACCCCGACAAAGGCAAGGAAGTCTTTCAGCAATGCAGCGTCTGCCACAACGCCGACAGCACGGAAAAAAAGATGGGCCCCGGTCTCAAAGGCCTTTTCAGCCGCGAGAAAATGAACAACGGCAAAAAGCCCACCGAAGCCAACGTGCGCACGAAAATCGATGAGGGCGGCAACGGTATGCCGGCGTACAAAGAAATGCTCTCCGACGACGAGAAAGACGACCTCATCGCCTACCTGAAGACGCTGTAATTTCCCTGTCTACGCGGCTTTCGCCATGGGCAGCTTGCGGACCTTAGCCAGTCGCAGACCTTCCAGGAGGCGGATCACCGGCCATGCGGGATCGATTTCGCGGCGCTTCCACGAGAAACGCGCGGAGGTGGGAAATTCGTGGTGGTTGTTGTGCAGACCTTCGCCGCCGGTCAGGAACGCCACCCATTGCAGGTTGGTGGCGGTGTTGTCGTAATTCCTGTAGCCCATCATATGGCAGACGCTGTTGATGGTGGAATTCAGCATGATGTAAGCGACCACGTGCGTGAACCAGGCAACCGGTCCCCACACCCAGCCGAACGCCAGCGTGAACAGAGCGAGCCCACCCAGCACGGCATAGTGCATGCCGGGTACTTTGTCCAGAAGGTCGTCGTTCCAATCGGGCGTGTACTTGGCGATAGTGGCCGGGTCCGACTTCTCCTTCCGGTAAAAGAAGAAATTGCCGAATAGCACGGTCCACATGCCGCGCAGGTACGGGCTGTGGGGATCGCCTTCCTGATCTGAGAAATGGTGATGTTTGCGATGCACCGCCACCCACTCGCGCGGCACGATGCCCGTGAAGAGACTCAGTTCCAGGTGCATCAGCACGCCCACGGCGGGATGCAGTTCGAGCCCGCGGTGAGTCTTCGAGCGGTGAAGATAAATGGTTGTGAAGAATACGGAGGCCTGTAGAACGATTACAGTGATGACTGCCATCCAGAGCAGACTCATGGCGCGTTTTCGACTCCCCCTAATTGGTGCTGAACCAATTCTTTTGAACGTGGAGACCGGCGGAACGCCGAGGTGCTGAACAAAAGAACGAACGTCAATGATAGCAAACGGAGTCGGCCTCTTAAATACCTTTGGCCAGGAATCCGCCGTCAACGGGCAGCATTTCACCGGTGACAAACGAGGACGCGTCGGAAGCGAGAAAAATCGCGGCGCCCACCAGCTCTTCCACATTGCCCACTCTGGCCATAGGCGTGCGGCCCGCAATCGCGGCGAAGCGTTCGGGAATGTCCAGCACCTTGGTGTTGAGCGGCGTCCGAAACACACCCGGCGCAATTCCGTTGACACGCACGTTGTACTTGGCCCACTCGCAGGCCAGCGTGCGCGTCAGCATCAGGACGCCGCCCTTGCTGGCGGCGTAGGCCGCTACCTCGCTGAAGCTGACGAAACTGGTCATGGAGCCGATGTTGATGATCGATCCGCCCTGCTGTTTGATCATCTGCCGCCCGAAAATCTGGTTCGCGCGGAACGTGCCGTTCAGATTGACGTCTACGATCCGCGTCCAATCCTCATCCGGGACGTCCTCGGCGGGCATCTTTTTCAATAGCCCTGAAGTAACCACCAGGATGTCGACCTGGCCGAATGCCAGCACGGCTTCGTCACACAAGTTTTGCAGGCTGGCCCGGTCCTGGACATCGCTTGGGATGCGCAAGGTCTTCGACCCCAGCGACTCGAGATCCGCAGCCTGCGCTTCGACCCGATCACGGTCGCGGCTGCTCGCGATAGTGATGGCTCCGGCACGCGCAAAGCCCCGCGCAATCGCCTGGCCGATGCCGCTGGTGCCGCCGAGCACCACGGCTACTTTGTTCTTGAGGGAGAATTTTTCGTCGAGGAAGCTCATGGAGGTGGAAGAGTGCAGTTTATCAGCAACCCGACGCAGGCGGTTATCTGACCAGGGTCGCGCCGGTCAGCGCAAGGTGCCGGTCCGTCGACCAGCAAGTTACGATGCGGCGCTCGCTTATGATCGCCAAACCGTGGGCGTCTGCCAGAGTCAGGTCTTGATCGGCGAATTTGGCAAGTATGGGCCGTGTCTTTCTTAGTTGGTCTTTACCGAATGCTTGAATCGAGATCGGGGCTTCGTCGATGAAAACCAGGAACTCACCAGCTCTCCTGGCATCATAGCGCCGCAAAAACCAGCCGTGCCCTTCAACGATAACCAGCGCAGAAGTAATCAGCGGGGGCGGGTTCGAAAACAATCGCTCAAACACCGGATGATAACTGTCAGAACGGTCGAGAAAGGCGATTAGGGCTGATGTGTCGACATAACACCCAGGGGCCGGGTCAGTCTTTGTGTCCATAAATAACTTCGTCGATGGACTGGCTGGACTGCGGGTTTCCAGACTCGACAAAGCCAGCGAATCGCATCCACGGGGCCTTCCGCTCTAGCGGCAGGACCTGGCGAAGCGCACGCCGCATCAGCTCGGCAACCGAAATTCCGAGCCGGGCGGCCTGCTCTTTTGCCAGTTTGTACTCGCGTTCGTCCAAGCTGATCTGAGTACGGATCATGTTATCACCGGTTGACTAGATGATAACATAGCGCTACCTCAGCTCAAACCCCGCTCCCCACCCAGGCGCTACCGTCTCCACGCCGTACTCGTTCTGAATCGCCTTCTGTAGCGCCGCCGCTCCCTCAGGTTCCCCGTGCACCAGGAATACTTTCTTCAGAGACCCCGCCAGCGGCTTCATCCAGGCGAGCAGTTCGCGCTGGTCGGCGTGGGCGCTCAATGCTTGCAGACTCTTCACTTCCGCGCGCACCCGCATGGGCTCGCCGAAGATTTTCACTTCGGGCCATTTCTCCACCAGCTTGCGGCCAAGCGTGTTCTCCGCCTGGAATCCGGTGATGAGGATGGTATTGCGCCCGTCTTCGATGTTGTTGCGCAGATGATGCAGGATGCGTCCGGCTTCGCACATGCCGGACGGCGAAATAATCACACACGGCCCGTGCAGGTCGTTGAGCTTTTTTGATTCGCTGGATTCGCGGATGAACGTCAGCCGCTTGAAGCCAAACGGATCATCGCCGTCGCTTGCATACTGGAGCGTTTCCTCGTCGAAGCATTCCGGGTGATCGCGAAAAATCTTGGTGACATCCACGGCGAGCGGGCTGTCGACGAACATAGGAATATTAGGCACGCGGCCTTCGTTCGACAGCTCGTGCAGCAGCAGCACAAGCTGCTGGCATCTTCCCACCGCGAATGCCGGCACGATGAGTTTTCCTCCGCGCGCCGCGGTTCGCCGGACAATATCGGCCAGTTTGTCTTTGACCGGCCCCATCTCTTCATGCAGGCGGCCGCCGTAGGTGCTTTCGAGAATCATGAAATCGGCCGCGGGCGGCGGATCGGGGTCGCGGATGATGGGCAGTTTGGGGCGGCCCACGTCGCCGGAAAACAGCAGCCGCACCTCGCGGCCATTCTCCGTGCAGCGTAACAGGACAGTTGACGACCCCAGGATATGTCCGGCATCGTGATTCTCATAGCTCAGGCACGCGCTCAGCGCCTTGGGCGTGTAATAGGGAACCGGCTGGAAAAGCGGCAGGGTGCGCTGCGCATCGTCCGTTGTGAACAACGGCTCGACGGGCAATTCACTGTGGTGGTGCCGCTTATTCAGAAACTCCACGTCCTTTTCCTGGATGTGCGCGGTGTCGAGCAACATGGCATGCGCCAGGTCGATGGTGGCTGGCGTCGCATAGATCGGCCCGCTGAATCCATTCTTGACCAGCAGCGGCAGATTCCCGCTGTGGTCGATGTGGGCGTGCGACAGGATCACGCCGCCAACCGACTCTACCGGAAACGGGAAATGGCGGTTCCGTTCCTCGGCATGCTTGCGGTGGCCTTGATACATGCCGCAATCGAGCAGGTAGCGCCGGCCGTCGGCATCGAGCTGGTGCATGGAGCCGGTAACGGTCTGGGCGGCTCCCCAGAAAGTGAGTTTCATCCTGTATAGCCGCGCGTCTCAGGCAGCGCTAAGCGGTTCACCTCATGACGCTTCAGAGCCGCGCGGGCGATGGTACTTACATGGCGCGCAAGTTGCTCGCCGCAGCCATCCTGCTGCTGGCCCTCGTCCCCTCCGCTCATCTGGCATGGGTGGCGCGCGAGATGCCCCATTTCGGGCATCTCCATGACGATAGCATCTATTGGGTCTCAGCCAAATCGCTGGCGGAGGGACGCGGCTACCGGATTCTGAGCCTGCCCGGCGAACCATTTCAGACGAAATATCCGCCGCTTTGGCCGGCGGTGCTCGCGGTTGTCTGGCGAATAAACCCGCACTTTCCGGAGAATTTGAAGCTCGGGATGGCGCTCGCCTGGCTGATGTTGCCGGCCTTTATGGCGTTGGCGTGGCGGTGGTTTCGCTCTGAGGGATTCAGCCTGCCCGCGCGTGTGACGATGTGCGCGATGATTGCGCTCAGCCCAACCGTGGTTTTTTTCAGCACGAGCCTGCTCAGCGATCTGGCGTTCTCGGCGCTCCTGGTAGCCGCAATCTGCGGGATTCCAAGCGCGGAGCGCCGCGCCTGGACGGCTGTGCCGGCGGGTCTTCTGGGGGCCGCTGCCTACCTGGTCAGAACCGCGGCGCTGCCGCTCTTGATCGCCGGTCCGCTGTGGCTGGCCTTGCGGAGGAGATACTACGCCGCAGCACTTTTTTTCTCCGCGATGTTCCCGGCCGTCGCGGGCTGGTCTTTATGGACGCGCGGCCACCTGCGCCATGCGACGGACATCGTCTCGCTTTATTACATCGATTACATGGGTTATCGGCGCTTCTGTATGGGCTGGCGGGATTTGCCGGTGGTCATCTGGAAGAACCTTGACGGGCTGTTTCACGGAACGACGGGCTTCGTCATGTGCGGGCTCCGCGACACTCCGATGGGGATGTATCTTTCGCGCTTGCTGGCCATCGGAGCGATTGCGGGCGTCGTGCGCTTGGCCCGCCGGGGCGGCATGACGCCCTACCATTGGTTCGCCGCCGGATATGCGGTCATTTTGCTGGTCTGGCACTTCCCGCCGGACGAACGCTTCCTGCTGCCGGTCTTCCCGCTGCTTCTGGCCGGGTTCGCGACCGAAGGCGGACACCTCGCCGGAGTCATGAAAAAGGCCTGGAGCTGCAGTCGAGCAAATCGCGCGGTGGCCTGCGGGCTGGTGACGGGTGTTGTGGCGGCTGCAGGTCTCGGGATCGTCCTGGATGCGGATGCGCTGTTTTGCGAGTTCCCCGGAATCATCGAGCAACACCGCACCGTGCTTGCGGGTAAACGCGCAGCGTTTCGGTGGATCGCGCAAAATACGCCCTGCGGCTCCTTCTACGCTTACGACGACGTGGTGGCGTTCCTCTATACGGGCCGCCACGCCGTGAGCCTGCCGGTCCTGCCGATGCCTTTCTATCACGAGGACCGCGACGGAATCCTGCAGCCACTCCGCGCCATGCCCGCGTTCACGCGCGAGCAACACCTCGACTACCTCTTGTTCACCGCGACGGATTTTCACCGCGAACTGCCTGGACCCGAGCGGGCCGAGGCCCGAAAAATCCTAACGCGGGAACCAGCATTCGAAAGGGTATATCAGTCGCAACTCTGCGGCGTATACCGGGTAATGCCGCCGCCTCCTTGCCTTTTGGCGAATACCCGCTAAAATAGAGGTTGGAGATGTCGAATTATGAGAGTGGGCGAAAGCCCACTTTTTTGTTGGTCGGCACTCTTTGAATAGAAAAATGCGGCAGGAAGTGGTTTCAAAAGTGGAGGAAATCGCCCAGCGGGTGGCGGCTTCCGACGGTATCGAGGTGGTCGAGGTGGAGTTCAAGGGCAGCGGCGGAAGCCAGTTGCTGCGTATCTCGATCGACAAGCCGCAAGGGGTCAGCCACGCCGATTGCGAGCTGGTTTCCCACCAGGTAGGGACGATTCTTGACGTCGAGGACGTGGTTCCCGGTCACTACACACTGGAGGTCAGCTCGCCGGGAGTAGAGCGCAAATTGCTCAAACCCAACGACTACATCCGGTTTCAGGGAAAGAAAGCGAAAATCGTGTTGCGAGAGCCGGTCGAGCGCCAGCGCCATTGGGAAGGCATACTGGCGGGCCTCGAAAACGGCACAGTCTCGCTGGACGTGGGCGCCGCCCGCGTGCTCCGATTCCCTTTGAACCAAGTGGAACGAGCCAACCTGAAGTTCGAGTGGTAGTTCCCGCCAGGTAATCAGCCAAGCGACAGAGCAAAAGAGGACACTTTGGAAACGATCTATCAGTCCATCGAAATTTTGAGCAAGGAGAAGGGCATCGATATGCAGATCGTCCTGGACGCCGTCAAGGACGCCATGCTGATCGCCGCCCGGAAGCACTTCCGCACCGAAGAAGACTACGTGGCGGATCTGGACGAGAAGACCGGCGCCCTCCGCCTGTTCGCGGTGAAAAAAGTGGTGGACCAGGTCACGGACCCGGTAAAGGAGATGACGCTCGACCAGGCGGTGAAAATCAATCCGGAGGCCACGGTGGGAGGCGAGGTGAGGATTGAGAAGCCCACCGATGCCCTGGGGCGTATCTCTGCCCAAACCGCCAAGCAGGTGATATTTCAAAAAGTCCGTGAGGCCGAACGGGAAACCGTGTACAACGAATACTCGGGGCGCGCCGGAGAGCTGGTCAACTGCACGGTCAAGCGGATCGAGGGGCCGGATCTGATCCTGGATCTCGGCAAAACTGAAGCGCGCTTGCCCAAAAAAGAACAGTCCAAGCTCGAGAGCTTCACCGTAAGCGATCGCGTGCGCTGCGTGATCCGGCTGGTGGACAAGTCCAGTAAAGGGCCGGGCGTTGTGGTTTCGCGCGCGGCGCCGGAGCTGGTGATGCGGCTGTTCGAACAGGAAGTGCCGGAAATTTACGACTCCACGGTGGTGATCAAAGGCTGCGCGCGAGAAGCCGGCGAGCGCACCAAGATCGCTGTGCACAGCCGGGACCGCGATGTGGATAGCGTCGGTGCCTGCGTGGGCATGAAGGGCATGCGCGTGCAGTCTATCATCCGGGAGTTGCGCGGTGAAAAAATCGACATCATCGAATTCTCCGATGACCCGGTGGTGTTTGCCACCCACGCTCTCAGCCCCGCCAAAATCAGCCGCGTCAGCATTCTCGACGCTGGCGAAAAACACATGGAGGTGATCGTCGACGATTCGCAGCTCTCGCTGGCGATCGGCAAGAAAGGGCAGAACGTCCGGCTGGCCGCGAAACTGTTGGGCTGGAAAATCGACATAAAAAGCGAAGAGGAAAAGCGCCAGGAGGTGGAAACCGCTATGGCCGCTTTGGTGGTGCCGGGCGCGCCCGTTTCGGTGCTGATCGACTACGGTCTAGGCGAGGGTGTGGCGGAGCAACTGGTCGAAGCCGGCGTCTCCACGGTGGAGAAACTGGGCAGCATGACGCCCGAGCAGCTCGAAGAGATTCCGGGCATCGAACAGAACGTAGTCGAAAAGATCCAACTTGCGGTGAACAATTATTACGGCCAGTTTGACACCGGAGAAGGCGCGTCCGCCCAGCCGGCCGCCGGTGAAGCCGAGGCTGTGGAAATGGCTGAAGGCGGGCTCGAGACAGCGCCGGAAACGGACCTGACGCAAACCGAGGCGGAGCCGGGCCTGGCAGAGCAACTCCCGCCGCAACAGGCGGTTGTAGCTGAGGAAATGGCCGAAAAAGTGATTGAGGCCCCGGAAACCGAACCAAACATTGAATCTGCCGCAGGTGAGTCTGATACGATAAAAGATTCCCGGCAGGGCGATCAGGGCGGGAGTTCGGAGGAGCGATCCGAGGAGGGGAAGGAAGGCTGAGCAAGCGGTAAGACGTCTCAATTATGAACAAGATTCGCATTAACGTGCTGGCGCGCGAGCTGGAGGTTAAAGCTCACGAACTGCTCGATAAACTCCCCGAACTGGGCGTCACCGAAAAGAAGACTCACTCGAGCTCGATTGACGACGATGTCGCGGAAAAACTGCGCCAGATTTTTGGCCGCGGAGGCGCTACAGCGGCCGCGGAGCAGCCCGGCTCGAACGGCGCTGCGACCGCAGTCGCCGAAGAGCCGATTTCCGCTGCGCCGGCGGCCGAGGGGCCACAACCCGTAGAAGCCCCGGAAGCGGCGCGCGAAGCTGAGCCCGCTGCGCATGAAGCTCCCGCGGGGGAGAGATTTGCGCCCCGGATAACGCCGCAGCCACAGCGTTTGCGGCCGCCGCTGGCAACGTCGCCGGCAGCGCCGGCTGCGCCTGTGGCAAGCGCTCCCGCCAGCACGGCCATGCCGGGTGCTCCCATTCGCGAGGTCCCGCGAACGGCTCCGCCTCCTCCCCGGCCAGGGCAGATTCTCTCGGGCCCGCGCCAGCCGCTGCCGGCAGGTGTGCGGCCGACGGAGCCGATTCGTGTGGTCACCGGCGCACCTCCGGCTACGGCCCGCTCCACGCCTATTGCGCAGACACCTGCTATGCCGGCCCCCGGCGCTCCGTCGGCGCGCACGCAAGGCGTGCGGCCCGGCCTCGCGGGCCAGCCTGCGGTGCGTCCTATCGTGCCGCCCCGGCCCGACCTGGTTGCCAAACTTTCACAACCGCGCCCTGCCGGACCCGGGGCGCCAGTTGCACCCCGGCCGGGTGTGCCGCTGCGTCCCCAAGGCGCACCGACGCCTGGCCAGCCAATTTATCGAGGCCCCATTCGTCCCGGCCAGCCGCTGGTGGCGCGTCAGGGAACCCGGCCCGGCGGCGCCGGAGGTTTGCGTCCCGGCGGGCCCCGCCCCATGCACCCGACTTCACGGGGCCTGGTGGCTCCCGGTATCGCACCGCCACCGGTCGAACAACAGCGCCGTCCTGCGGATAAACGTGGTGGCCGGCCGCAGCGCGACCGGATGCTCGAGCAGGAAGAGAAAATCCTGCGCCCGGTCAGGCGCGAAGCGCCCGCGGGTCCGCCGCCGGTCAATCGCGAGATCACGGTTTCCGAAGGCATCACCGTTAAGGAACTCTCCGAAAAGCTGGACGTCAAAGCCAGCCTGGTGATCAAGAAGCTTGTCGACCGCAACATCTTCGCCACCATCAACCAGACGCTCGACGCGAAGCTCGCCACCGAAGTGGCCCGTGAGTTCGGGGCCTCAACCTCTACTGTGAGCTTCGAAGAAGAGGCGATGCACGAAGTGGAAACGGCGCAGGAAGAAAAGGACCAGGTGAAACGCGCGCCGGTGGTCACCATCATGGGTCACGTGGATCACGGCAAGACCTCGCTGCTGGACGCCATCCGATTGGCGCACGTCGCCGAAAAGGAAGCCGGCGGAATCACGCAGCACATTGGCGCTTATCAGGTGGAGAAGAACGGGCGCAAGATCGTCTTTATCGACACGCCCGGCCATGAAGCCTTTACCCGCATGCGCGCCCGCGGCGCCAAGGTCACCGACATCGTGGTGCTGGTGGTGGCGGCGGACGACGGCGTCATGCCGCAAACCATCGAAGCCATCGACCATGCGCGCGCGGCCAAAGTGCCGATCATCGTCGCGATCAACAAAATCGACAAGCCCGGCGCGCAGCCGGATCGCATCAAGCAGCAACTGTCGGAACACGGCCTGCTCTGGGAAGATTGGGGCGGCGATGTGGTGATGGTTCCGGTTTCCGCCAAGACCAAGGAGAACCTGGATCTGCTGCTGGAAATGATCCTGCTGGTCGCCGACCTGCAGGATCTGAAGGCCAATCCCGGCCGGCCGGGCATGGGCTCGGTGCTCGAGGCGAAGCTGGATCGCGGCCGCGGCCCGGTGGCCACGGTGCTGGTGAGCAACGGCACCTTGCGCGTAGGCGACTACTTCATCTGCGGCGCTGTGTTCGGCAGAGTCCGTGCCATGCTCAATGACCGGGGTGAGCAAGTGCGGGACGCCGAGCCTTCCACGCCGGTGGAGGTGCTCGGGCTGGAAGACTTACCGGAGGCGGGCGACTCCTTCCAGGTAGTGACCGACACAGCCAAAGCCAAGCAGATCGTGCTCTATCGCGAGTCGAAGGCCGCCGAGCAGTCGCTGGCGAAATCGAGCCGGCTCACCCTCGAACAACTGCACAAGCAGATGGAGGCGGGCGAGGTCAAAGAGCTGCCCATCATTCTCAAGACCGACGTGGGCGGCTCCGCCGAGGTCTTAACGGATACGCTGCAAAAGCTGTCCAATGACAAAGTTCGCATCAGCGTGATTCGTTCGGGCGTGGGCGCCATCACGGAATCGGATGTGCTGCTGGCCGCAACGTCGAACGCGATTATCATCGGGTTCAATGTGCGGCCGGAGCGGAACGTGGCCGCGATCGCGGAGCAGGAAAAGGTCGACATCCGGCTGCACACCATCATTTACAACCTGACCGACGAAATTAAGCGCGCCATGGCGGGCCTGCTGGAGCCGGTATATCGGGAGGTCTACCGCGGCAAAGCCGAGGTTCGCGACACGTTCCGCATCAGCAAAGTGGGTATGGTGGCGGGCTGCTTCGTGCAAGATGGCCAACTGACCCGCGGCAGCGAGATCCGGCTGCTGCGCGATAACGTGGTGATTCACACCGGTAAAGTCGGCTCCCTCCGGCGTTTCAAGGACGATGTGAGCGAGGTGCGCACGGGCATGGAGTGCGGCTTGACCATCGAGAATTTCGGCGACGTCAAGCCCGGCGATATCATCGAGGCTTTCGTCACGGAGAAGGTCGCGCCCGAAGTGTTTGCGTAGAGCGCCGCGCGGTGACACATGGCTTCAATCGGAGTACTGACGCTGGAGCTGCGGCTCGAAAATTCTCACTCGTTAAAGGAAAAGCGGCACGTCGTGAAGGGGCTCCGCGACCGGCTGCACAACAAGTTCAACGTCTCGGTGGCGGAGATTGATTGCCAGGACCTCTGGCAGCGGGCGGTAGTGGCTGCCGTTACGGTTTCTTCGGACCGGGTGCACGCCGAAAAGGTGCTGCAATCGGTCGAGCACGAGACCGCTTCGCTGTTGGGTCCGGCTCTGGCCGGTGTGACCGTTGAATGGATGTAGGAGCGGGATCTGTCCGCCCGGTTTCTATGGATCAGCATCGCGCGGAAAGGGTATCGGAAACGGTTCGTGAGGAACTGGCGGAGATCATCAGTTTCGAAATGGAGGATCCCAGACTGGCGGCCGTGGACGTGAACGACGTACGGGTGGCGCCTGACCTGCGGCATGCCCACGTGCGCGTGGCCCTTTCCGGAAGCGAGCACGAGCAGCGGGCCGCGCTGGAAGCGCTCGACCATGCCCGCCACTACTTGCGCAACGAACTGGCGCGGCGGCTCAACTTACGGAAAATCCCGGAGTTACACTTCGAACCAGCCCCTGGAATCGATGTTACGGAACGCGTGGAGCTGCTGCTGAAGCGGGCAAAAAAATTGCGCGGTTCGACGGAAAATCAACCCTAAATTGAAACAGACTGTGCTAGTTTTGTTTTTGTTGCCGCTCCTGGGTTGGGCGGTGCACGCACCGGCTCGTCCGGCTGACAAAACCGACACGCTGCGGCTGGAGTCGAGCGTGGTGGCCATGGGGTCGGCTTATTCGGTCGCGGTTTATGGCGACGACCGGACGCGGATGGAAGAGGCGGTGGATGCGGCTTTTGAAGAAGTCCGCCGGCTCGACCTGATGCTCTCGAATTACAAGCCGGAAAGCGAACTGAGTGAAGTGAACCGGCTCGCCGCCGCAAAACCCGTGCAGGTGACGCCGGAATTGTTCGGCCTGCTGTCGGCCTGTTCGGAGTACAGCCGGGAAAGCGAAGGCGCGTTCGACATCACCGTCGGGCCGCTCATGAAAGTCTGGGGGTTTTATAAAGGCACGGGCCGGCTGCCCCATCGTGCGGAGATTCGCGGGGTGCTGGAGCAGGTTGGGTACCGCAATGTAGTTCTGGATGCCGCGAACCGGACGGTACGGTTTGCGCGCGAGGGCGTCGAACTGGACCCGGGCGGCATCGGCAAGGGGTACGCAGTCGACCGGATGATTGACGTTCTGAAGCAGTACGGCATCCGCACGGCGCTGGTTTCGGCATCGGGAAGCAGTATCTATGGCCTGGGGGCGCCGCCGGGCGAGAAGGGCTGGAGAGTCGAGATCCGCGATCCGAAAGAAGAAAGTAAGAGCGTGGCTGAGGTGTATTTGAAAGACGAATCCATGTCCACATCGGGTAACTATGAGAAGTTCTTCCGCGCGGAGGGCCGCATCTATAGCCACGTCATGGACCCCAGAACCGGCTGGCCGGCGCAAGGAGTTCTTTCGGTGTCGGTGATCGCTCCGCGGACCCTCGACAGCGAAGCCTGGACCAAGCCTCTTTTCGTAAACGGCCGCGCCTGGGCCGCCACCCACAAACCAGCAGGTCTTCGCGCGTTTTTCTGCGAAGACACACCGGAGCAGACATGCGCGTGGCTCCAATGAGCAGCCGTTTTCTGGACGCTTGCCGGCGCCGGCCTACCGACGTGCGCCCCGTTTGGTTTATGCGGCAGGCGGGACGCTATTTGCGCCAGTACCGCGAGATCCGCTCGCGGCACGGCATTCTCGAGATCTGCAAGCGGCCCGATCTGGCCGCCGCAGCCACTTTGCAACCGGTCGAGATTTTGGATGTGGATGCCGCCATCATCTTCGCCGACCTGCTGCTGCCGGTCGAGCCCATGGGGTTGAAACTGCGCTACGCGGCGGGCGAAGGGCCCATCATCAGCAATCCCGTGCGCAGCGGCTCGGATATTGACACGCTTTCCACCGCGAACACCGACGACCTGGGTTACGTGGGCGAAGCGATTCAGACAGTAGTGCGCGCGCTTGCCGGTAGGGTGCCGGTAATCGGCTTTGTTGGCGCGCCGTTCACCATGGCCAGCTACATGATCGAAGGCGGCGCATCGCGACATTTCATTCGCACCAAGCGAATGATGTACGCCGAGGAAACGCTGTGGCGGCGCCTAATGGGCAAGATTGTGGATGTGCTGGCGCCATTCGCCTCTCTCCAGGTTGCCGCGGGAGCACGAGCCATTCAGGTATTCGACAGTTGGGTAGGCGCGCTCGGCCCTGATGATTACGTGCGCTTCGCCGCGCCCTATTCGCGTGCGCTGATCGAGCGCATCCGCGCCACCGGCGTCCCGGTGATCCACTTCGGCACCGGGGCTTCGGGCTTCTTTCGCGAACTGCACGCGGCCGGCGGCGACGTGATGGGCGTTGACTGGCGCATTAATATCGATCAGGCGTGGATGGACATCAGCTACCGGTCGGCGGTTCAGGGAAACCTGGACCCCGTGGCTCTGTTCGCTCCGCTTCCCGAACTCAAAATGCGCGTGACGGAGCTGCTGAAACGCACCGGCGCGAGGCCCGGACACATTTTTAACCTGGGTCACGGCATTCTCCCGGAAACACCGGTGGATCATGTGAAGGCCGTGGTTCAGATGGTGCGTGAGTTCCATCCCTAGCTTGCCTGCTGTGCGTTCCGTTGCCATTATCGGGGGCGGCATTTCCGGTCTCTCTACTGCGTATTACCTGACTAAAGCCGGAGTGCCTTGCACTCTGATTGAAGCGCGGCCGCGGCTGGGCGGTGTGATCCAAACCGAGCGCATGCAAGACTGCGTGGTCGAAGCCGGGCCCGACAGCTTCTTGTCCGCCAAGCCCCATGCCATGGATCTCATTCGCGACCTCGGCATGGAAAGCGAAGTCATCGGATCGAACGATCACCAGCGCAAGACCTTCATCCGCAGACACGGACGATTGGTGGCGCTGCCCGATGGCGTGCAGATGCTGGTGCCGACCAGGATTCTGCCCATGGCGGCGACGCCTTTGGTAAGCTGGCCGACGAAATTTCGCATGGCGGTCGAACTGTTTCGCAGACCGCATGCCGCGCCCGATCACGACCGGTCGGTTGCGGAATTCGTGGCGGATCACTACGGCCAGGAAACAGTGGACTACTTGGCCGAGCCGCTCCTCGCCGGAATTTATGGCGGCGATCCGGCCCAACTCAGCATCTCCAGTGTGCTGGGGCGCTTTGTCGAGCTGGAGCGAAAATACGGAAGTCTGACCCGCGGCGTGCTGGCGGAGCGTCCCCGGTCAAAGGGAGCGGCGGTCCCTCTGTTTCGCACGCTGCGCGGCGGTCTGGGCTCTCTGGTGGAAGCAGTCACCAAGGCTTCGGCGAGTCACACGCGATTCCTGCACCGGCCGGTCGAGGCGGTGGAGCGCGCAGGCATCGGATTCCGGTTGCGCGTCGCCGGGCACTGGCTCGATGCGGACTTCGTGGTACTGGCCTGTGAGGCGCATCAGGCTTCGCGCCTGACCAGCGCAGTAGACCCACGGCTCTCCGTGCTACTTGGCTCCATACCCTACAGCTCATCGATGACCGTGGCGCTGGGCTTCGAGCGCGAAGCGGTCCGGTCGCAAATGCGCGGATTTGGATTTTTAGTGCCGCGTCGCGAGCGGCGAAAATTGTTGGCCTGCACCTGGGTGGGCAACAAGTTTTCCCACCGCGTGCCCGACTCGCTGGCGCTGCTTCGATGCTTCCTTGGCGGCGCGGGTGGAGAATCAGTGCTCGAGGAAAGCGACGAAGGCGTGCTCACCGCGGTTCGTGAGGAGCTACGCGAGATCGCCGGCGTGACCGCCGAGCCGGTATTTTCGAAAGTATTTCGATGGCCGCGCTCTATGGCACAGTACGCGGTCGGCCACGGGAAGCGGCTCGCGGAACTCGAAGCCCGACTCGACTCTATTCCCGGCTTGCTGGCGGCAGGCAATGCGTATCACGGCATCGGTATCCCCGACTGCATTCGCATGGGCAAACGTGCCGCAGAGAAAATCGCCCAACCTGCGGCGCAGATTCGCGGCTCGGCGGCGATGTGATACTCCCGTTATTTCCTCGCCAGAAAACACACAATCCCAGGCGGGAGCCGAAACTGCCCATAGCCGCGCATGCACTCGGCTCGGAAGCCAGCGCGCTCAAGCATCGTCACGACCTCATCTGCACTGTAAAGTCGCAGCCGGTGGATCTCTTCACCTCTCCGGTATCGCCCGCCGATTTTACGAAAAGAGATAATCCGGCGAGTTAGCGCTTTCCTGCTTCGATCGCCTGACGTTTCCGCCAGAATCGCCCAATCGGCGCCTTGAGACCAGGTTCGCCGCTGGCCTTCTTCGGGGATTCGCGCGGGTTCGGCCACATCGAAGATGAAGACGCCGCCAGGCCGCAACGCACGATGCACGCGACTGAACAACCGCGCCAGTTCCCTGTTTCCGGTCTTGCGGTCGAAGCAATAGTTCAGGCACTCGCCAATGGAAGTCACGGCGTCACATGCAGGCAGCTTCACGCGCAGCAGCGACGCGAGCACGAATTTGGATTGCGGCGCGATCTTGCGCGCCAGCCGGATGAAGGCCGGTGACTGGTCGACTCCAACGACCGCATATCCGCGTTGGTTGAGCTCGCGCGCCCAGCGTCCGCTTCCGCAGCCCAGGTCAACCACCAGCCCATTCGTAACTCCGTTCCGCCTCAGAATTCGCAGCAGCCCTGGCGTTGTATTCCGGCCATAATCACTGAACGCGGCATCGTGAATGTAAGCCAGGTCGTCACCATACCCACGCATAGCGCTCATTATGCGCCGGATTGGTCCACAGCAGAATCCCCGCGACTCTGATACAAAATCTGCATGAGAGTCCTTTTCATCGGCGGGACCGGCATCATCAGCACGGCCTGCACCCGCCTGGCGGCGGAACGCGGCATCGACCTCACGCTCTTGACTCGCGGGCGCCACGCCGCCGGATTTCCCGCCGGCGTGAAAACGCTCACGGCGGATATCGACGACGCTGCCGCCGCGGCCCGCGCCCTCAACGGTACATTGTTCGATGTCGTCGTCGACTGGATCGCCTTCACCGCCGAGCACATCGAGCGCGACCTCGAACTCTTTCGCGGCCGGACGCGGCAGTATATTTTCATCAGCTCGGCCAGCGCGTATCAGAAGCCGGCGACGCACTATCTGATCACCGAATCCACGCCCCTCGCCAACCCGTACTGGGATTATTCGCGAAACAAAATCGCGTGCGAGGAGCGGTTGATGAAGGCTTATCGCGAAGAGGGTTTCCCGGTCACCATCGTCCGTCCCTCGCACACCTACGGCGAGACGCAGATCGCGCTCGCGGTTAACAGTTGGGCGAAGTCGTACACCGTGGTGGACCGCATGCGCCGCGGAAAGAAAGTGATTGTGCCAGGTGATGGCTCGTCATTGTGGGTGATCACGCACAATACGGATTTCGCCAAAGGCTTCGTGGGCCTGCTGGGGCTCGAACAAGCCATCGGCCACGCCTTCCACATCACCACCGACGAGGTTATGACCTGGAACCAGTTCTACACCCTGGCGGGCGCGGCTGCGGGCGTGGAGCCGCAACTCATCCACATCCCATCCGACTTCATTGGCGCCTGCCTGCCCGAAGCCCTGGGCGGATTGATCGGTGACAAAGCCGTAAGCGTCGTCTTCGACAACAGCAAGATCAAGCGCTTAGTTCCCGGCTATTGCGCCACCGTCCCGTTCGGACAAGGCATCCGCCGGACCCTCGAGTGGTTCGACGCCGATCCGGCGCGGAAACAAATCGACGCCGAAGCCAACGCGAAATGGGACAAGCTGATCGAGGCCTACGAGCGAGGCACCGGCGAAGCCCTGCGGCAATTTCAATCTTGATAAAACGGGAGGAACCAAATGACGCCCAACGCTAAGATCGCCCTGGTCACCGGCGCCGGTAGCGGCATAGGCCGCGCCGTCAGCCTCGCTCTGGCCGCTGCAGGCTATTCTGTCGTGCTGGCCGGCCGCCGCGCCGCGGAGCTCGAGAAAACCGCCGCGTCAGGCACTCCCGGCGCGATGATCGCCGTCCCGACCGACGTCAGCAAACCGGAAAGCGTCCGGGCGCTTTTCACCAGAATCCGGGAAACGTTCGGCCGCCTGGACCTTTTGTTCAACAATGCCGGTACCAGCGCTCCCGGCATTCCTATGGAAGAGTTGACTTACGAGCAATGGAGCCGTGTCGTCGGCGTCAATCTCACCGGCGCATTCCTCTGCGCCCAGCAGGCCATCAAGCTCATGAAGGAGCAGCGTCCGCGCGGCGGGCGCATCATCAACAACGGCTCTATTTCGGCTTACGTACCCCGGCCCAACTCCGCGCCGTACACCGCGACCAAGCACGCTATCACCGGACTCACACGCTCCATCTCGCTCGACGGCCGCGCCTTCGACATCGCCTGCGGCCAGATCGATATCGGCAACGCCGCCACCGAAATGACCGAACGAATGACCGCCGGAGTGCCTCAAGCAAATGGCACAATCATGGCCGAGCCGCGCATGGATGTCCGCCACGTGGCCGAGGCCGTCGTCTACATGGCGAGCCTTCCGCTCGACGCCAACGTGCAGTTCATCACCGTGATGGCCACCAAGATGCCGTTTATCGGCCGCGGCTGAAAGTTACCGGGCGACCCGCAGCATGACCACCCCGTGCACGGGTACCTGCGCCGAGTAAGCATCGCGGAACGAGCCCAAATCCTCGTGCGCCCACAGGTCCCGCACCTTGTGCTTACCCTTCAAGCCCAGAATCTCCCAGTACGCCGTAACAGTGACCATGCCTTCGGTGCGATTGAAAAACGCCAGCGCCAGGTCTCCATTTTCGAGCGGCCTCATCCACATCTCCGCGCCAGCCTCTTTCGAAACCCGCCGGCCCTGCCGGCCCAGTTTGTCCTGGTCGATCGCGATGACTTCTTTATTGAGAAGGATCTGCCGCGTTGCGTCGCTCATGTCGCGCACATCGTTTCCGGCCAGCAGCGGCGCGGCCAGCATGGCCCACAGGCTCATGTGCGTGCGGTACTCGGGTGCGCTCATCCCGCCGTTCCCAATCTCCAGCATGTCCGGGTCGTTCCAGTGGCCGGGTCCGGCGTACTTCTCATGTCCCGTTTGCTTGTCGAAGCCGATCGTCGACATGCTCTTCCAGTTGTCTTCAATGTCGCCGGTGGTGCGCCACAAATTTCCGCCCACCGACGCACCCCACTCCCAGACATTCTGCAGGCCGTACTGGCAAAGGCTGTACACGATCGGGCGCCCCGTCGCCTTCAACGCGTCGCCCATCTTTTTGTAGACCGCCTGCATGTCGGACGGCTTGTAGACCTTCTCCGCGCTGCACCAGTCGTATTTCAGGTAATCAATGCCCCACGCCGCCCACGTTTTCGCGTCCTGCTCCTCATGCTGATAGCTTCCCTCATAGTCCGCGCATGTCTTGGGACCGGGCGAGGAGTAGATGCCGATTTTGAGGCCCTTGCTGTGCACATAATCGGCCAGCGCTTTCATGTCGGGAAACTTGCTGTTGGTCTGAATATTTCCCTGCGCGTCGCGCCCGGCTTCCCACGAGTCGTCGATGTTGATGTACACATAGCCCGCGTCCTTCATGCCGCTGGACACGACTGCGTCGGCGATTTCCCGCACGGTCTTGTCGTCCACCTTCTCCGCAAACTTGTTCCAACTGTTCCAGCCCATGGGGGGTGTCGGCGCCAGGTCAGCCGCGCCGCAGACCGGGGCGAGAAGCAAAGCCGTCAACAGAAATCGTTTCATATCCCATCGAGTGTACAACCAACAATGTCCACCCTCCCAAACGGGCGTTGCCGATAGTTCATGCGGAGTATCCCACAGGGCAGTCATTCGTCACTGTGCGATTTCAACGATCTTGCATATGCAAGTCCTTTTGAATCCACGGAATTCAATTGGCGGCTAGCTTGCAGTGTCCGCGTGTCACAGCGCCTAAAGGGGGACGCCCAAATCACATGCCCAGTTCTGGCTGCAACAACTGTCATTCACAACCGCGCTGCCGGCGCCGGAGCGTTCTTGTCATTGACGATGAAACCGACGTGCAAACGCTACTAAAGCAGATTCTCGCGGACGAGGGATATCGCGTTACAGTGGCGACCACGGCGCGTCAGGCGTTGACCATCATTCGTGATGAGGGATTTGACGTGGTCATCGCCGATCTCAGCCTGCCGGATGCAGACGGCATAGATTTGGTTCGCCATATTCGCGCGGAATCTCCGCACGTCAGTGTCATCGCAATCTCAGGCTTCATGGCGGCGATATCGCCCGCCACGCTGCACAAGGCCGGAACCGCGGCGATGCTGCAAAAGCCTTTCACCGCGCGCGAGTTGCTTGATTCCGTCGCCGGAATCCTGCACTCACAACGCGCGTCAGCGGCAATCGGTTAAGCCAAACTCACAGGGAGGGGCTTTCGGCGCCCTCAGCATAGTCGCGCGCGCTGTGGCCTTGCATCGTGTTGTTTTCCAGCTTGACGGAACCCGCGCCCTTCACCTTGTAAACGCCGTAACGCTGCGTGCGGTTGGCCGCGCGTGTGTCGGCGATCTGGTTGCCGTCGATCACGATGTCGCCTGCCTGCGGGTGAATATAGAACCCGTAGCCCGCGCGAGCGTCCCCGTTGTCCAGGACTTTGTTGTTGCGAAACGTATTGCGATGGCCGCTGTTGAGGAAGGTCTCTTCCCGAAAATACACGCCGCTCACGCCGTTTCGCGCGATGGTGTTGTTGGTGAATTCGTTGTCGGTGTCCTTGTGCCCGATGGAGATTCCATAGTGGCCGTTATCCTCCATGACGTTGTCGCTGAAGCGGCCGTGCCGCACGCGCCAGCAGAGGAACAGGCCGATATCGCCGTTGTGATGCATGCGGCAATGCTCCACTATGGCATTGGCGCTGCCCGTTCCCGGATGAACGCCGTAGCCGGCGTGGCCGTAGGATTCGCTGTTCAGAACGTGAACATTGTCGGTAATCTGAAACGAGATCCCGTCGCCGTTGTAGTTCCGCGCCACGCAGTTCTTGACCGTCACATTGCGCACGTCGTAAAGATAGATCGCTCCGCCCCGGCAACCGTCGATGTACGCGTTCTCCGTTTTGTTCCCATCCACGATCAGATCCTCGAAAGTTACGTTCTCCGCGTTCATGGCGCACAAGATCGGAAACGTATTGCGGATGCGGGCGTGCCTCTTCTCGAAATCGTAGTCGCGAACGGTGTAGGGGCTGATCTGAAGGATGTGGCCGTTCACCGCGACCACTTTGGAAATGGTTACGTCCCAGCCATCCTTCAGGCCGTCGTCCAGCACTTCCACGCCCATGCCGGGATGGAATTTCTCCGGCTGCGCGACAGCCAGGTAGCTCTCCCCATAATCTCCGTCTTCGGTCAACGCGCTTTCCACGCCGCGGCTTTTGAACAGAATGGTTTGACCCGGTGTGCCGCGCACGGTGACGCCCGACGGGATCAACAGGCTGCTGTCCATCTGGTAGGTGCCGGGACCGATGGCGAGCGTATCGCCGGGATGCAGCATATCCGCGGCCTTCTGCAACGCGGTGCTATTCGTGCCCACAACGTCCGCTGTTCCGGACTGAGCCACGGTAACGGTGCGGCTCGGAAGACTGGATCCTTCCGCAGAATGAAACGTGCAGGAGAGATTGGTCATAAGCAACAGGGCCAAAGCGACGAAGGTAAATGCAGAGAAACGGATGCCCATACAGTTCTCACGCTCCTTTCTATCATTATCGCTATCGGCGATGGCACTTATTGCAGCAGCCCGGCCAGGTTGCCTCCGAAGATCCGGCGGGCATCCGCGGCCGAAACGCCAATCTCGTTGAGGGCGCGGCTCTGGGCTTCGAATATGGCCGAATGCCAGCCCCGCGGGAAGTACGAGGAGTCCGTTCCGAACAACAAGCGCTGCGGCCCGATCACGTCCAATGAGCGCCGGAAGACTTGCTTTAGATCGAGCGCCTCTGCTTGATAGCGCATCCAACCATTGCTGCTCGACGTGTCCAGGTAGACATTGGGGCAAAGGTCGCACAGCATCAGTGCCTCGCGAAAGTATCCCGCGCCGAAGTGGGGGACCACGAAGCGCAACTTCGGAAACGCCAGCGCCACGACGTGCAGGTCGATGGGATTCGAGAATCGCATGTCGAACTGCGATGGCAATCCCAGTTTTGCGCGCACGCCCACCGTCAGCACTCCGCAGTGAACAAATACCAGGGCTCCCGGGTGCGAAGCGGCGGCTTCCAGGAGGGTCCGCACCCGCTCATCTTGAATGGAGAAACGGTGCATTGCGGGAAACAGGCACAGACAGCGAAGACTGCCCTCGCCTAGCCCGTTGCGCACACGCTGGAGGGCGTCAGGCGCAGTGGGGTTCACCATGAAGTAGCCGTAGAAACGGTCGGGATGACCCCGAACGGCTGCGGCCACAGACGGCTCGTCGCCCGGAATGCTCGCAATAAGTGCCGCACGCCGCACGCCCCACCGGTCTAGCTCCTGGAGCCAGATTCCGGCTAGAGCCTCTGGTTCGGAAGGAGGAGCCTGCCAGCCGAGCGCGCCGGCTA
>Ga0335077_10001712_pt1 | contig 26088 bp, 20 predicted proteins | sample Lox_Sample_31_FD_207151 | JGI IMG/M metagenome (GOLD analysis project Ga0335077, IMG submission 207151) | Soil microbial communities from Loxahatchee National Wildlife Refuge, Florida, United States - Lox_Sample_3.1 | ecosystem: Environmental > Terrestrial > Soil > Wetlands | place: USA... | reverse complement strand
TCGCCGACTGGGACGTGGTCGCCTCGCTTCCCGGCCTGGCCACGCTCGTCACCGATCCGTACTGGAAGCACTGGGACGAGCCGGCCGGCTCCTTCGTGCGCCGCTTCGCACGGCTGCTGCGCGAGACCGCCGACCGGCACGGTGTCGGCGCCCAGCTGTGGGTGCCGAGCTTCGGGCTCGACCGTGGCGACGTTTCCGATCTCGAGGCCGCGGTCGATGCCGCGCGCGAAGAGGGCGTCGACGACCTCTGGACCTGGGGCTACGAGGCGTGCGGGCACATGACGTCGCTCGCGACCCCCGACGCTCCGTTCGTCTGGGAGGCCGTGAGCGCCGCCCTCACGCTCCGGACGCAGCGGCCGACCGAGGCTGCGCGGCCCGGGCGCGACGACCTCGACCTGCGCTCGACGCGCGAGCTCGTCCGGGTGCTCAACGAGGAGGACGCGACGGTGCCCGCGGCGGTCGCCGGCGCCGGCGACGCGCTTGCGGCGGCGATCGACGCGATCGTCGAGCGCCTGCGGCGAGGCGGCCGGCTCGTGTACGCGGGCGCGGGCACTTCGGGCGCGCTCGCCGCCCTCGACGCCGCCGAGTGCGGCCCCACCTTCGCCTCGCCTCCGGGCGAGGTCGTCGCAGTCGTCGCCGAGGACGACACCGGCGAGGACGATCGCGCGGCGGCGACGAACGCGCTGCTCGGGCTCTCCCTCCGGGCCGAGGATTGCGTCGTCGCCGTCAGCGCGAGTGGCGCCACGCCGTTCGCGCTCGGCGCGCTCGAGGCCGCTCGAGCCGCGGGCGCGCTCGGCGTGGCGGTCACCTCCGTCGCGGGGAGCGAGGCGGCGGCGCTCGCCGAGCACGAGGTGGCGGCGGTCGTCGGGCCGGAGGTGCTCGCCGGCTCGACGCGGCTGAAGGCGGGAACGGCGCAGAAGCTCCTCCTCAACACGATCTCGACGGTGACGATGATCCGGCTCGGGCGCACGTACGCCGGCCTGATGGTCGGCGTCCTGCCCGGCAACGAGAAGCTGCGCGAACGGGCGCGGCGCAACGTGGCCCTTGCGAGCGGCGCAGCGGACGAGCGCGTGGACGAGGCCCTGGCCGAGGCCGGCGGAGACGCGCGCGTCGCGCTCGTCTCGCTGCTCGCCGGCATCGACGCGGCGACGGCGCGCGAGCGCCTGGCCGCGGCGGGCGGCTCCGTGCGCGAGGCGGCGGGGCGATGAGGCTGGGCGTCGAAGCGGCGCTGGTCCAGGGCGAGCTCGTCCCCGGCGACGTCGAGGTCGAGGACGGACGGGTCGTCGCGGTCGGCCTCTCGCGCGGCATGCGCGGCCGCGTCGCCGTTCCGGGCTTCGTCGACATCCAGGTCAACGGCTACGGCGGCGTCGACTTCCTCGCCGCCTCCACGGCTGACTACCGGTGCGCGGGCGAGGCGCTTCTGCTGGCGGGCGTGACGGCGTACCAGCCGACGTTCATCACCTCCGCCGAGGCGGCGATCGTCGAGGCCCTGCGCGCGCTGCCCGCCGACGGCCGGGCTCCGCGAGTGCTCGGCGCGCACCTCGAGGGGCCGTTCCTCTCGCCCGACCGGCCGGGCACGCATCCGCTCGAGCACCTGCGGCCGCCCGACGTCGCCCTCCTCGACCGCCTGCTCGACGCCGGCCCCGTGACCGAGATGACGCTCGCGCCCGAGCTGCCGGGAGCCGACGCCCTCGTCGTGCGGCTGCGCGAGCGTGGCGTCACGGTCTCCGCGGGACACACGAACGCGACAGCCGCCGAGGCTCATCGCGGCTTCGATCTCGGCATCACGGGCCTGACGCACGTCTTCAACGCGATGCGCCCCTTCCGGTCGCGCGATCCCGGCGTCGCCGGCGCCGCGCTGACCCGCCCGGACGTCGTCGTGAAGATGATCGTCGACGGCTACCACCTCGCCGACGAGACGGTGCGGCTCGTCTGGGCCTGCGCCGCCGGGCGTCTCGCGCTCATCACCGACGCGATGGCCGGCGCCGGGGCGGGCGGCGGAACGTTCCGTCTCGGCGACGTCGAGGTCGAGGTCGGCGAGGGCGCGGCGCCGAAGCGCGAGGACGGAACGCTCGCCGGTACCGTCCTGACCATGATCGACGCGGTGCGCAATCTCCACTCGCTCGGCGTTCCGTTCGAGCAGGCGGTCGGCGCCGCGACCGAGGTGCCCGCGCGCTTCCTCGGCCGCGACGACGTCGGCGTGCTCGAGCCGGGAGGGGCGGCCGACGTGGTGGTGCTCGACGACCGTCTCGAGATCGAAGCCGTGCTCTGCGCGGGTGTGGACGATGTCGTGGCTCGAGGCTGAGGTCCGGGAGCAGCCCGAGGCGCTGACGCGTCTGCTCGAACGGCAGACGGCGGCGGCTCGCGCCGCGGCGGGCCTGTTCCACCGGCCGGAGATCCGCTACGTCCTGATCGCCTCCCGCGGCAGCTCGGGGAACGTCGCGCGCTATGCGCAGTACCTCCTCGGCCGCGCGCACCGCGTCCCCGTCATGTTCGCGACCCCGTCGCTCTACACGATCTACGGTCAGCCGCCGCGGCTCGACGGCGGGCTCGTCGTCGGCATCTCGCAGTCGGGCGCGTCGCCGGACGTCGTCTCGGTGCTCGCGGAGGCGCGGGAGCAGGGGCGGCCGACGATCGCGCTCACGAACGACGTCGCCTCGCCGCTCGCGCACGCGGCCGAGGCAGTGGTGCCGCTCGAGGCCGGCGAGGAGCACGCCGTGGCGGCGACGAAGACGTATCTCAACTCGCTCGGCGCAATCGCGCTCCTGTTCGCGGAGATCGGCGACGATGCGGTCGCGCGCGAGGAGCTCGCCCGCATGCCCGAGCTGCTCGCGGCGCAGATCGAGCTCACGCTCGGCGACGGGCCGCCGCTCGACGAGTACTCCGACGCCGTGGGCCTCACCGTCGTCGGTCGCGGCGTGAACTACGGGACGGCGTTCGAGGTCGCGCTCAAGATCCGCGAGCTGACCGGCCTCGTCACCGAGGCGTACTCGCCGGCCGACCTGATGCACGGGCCGATCGCCGCGATTCAGCCCGGCTGGCCGGTCGTCCTCGTCGCGCCGAGCGGGCCGGCGCGGCCGAGCGTCGAGGAGATCGTGCCGCCGCTGCGGAGCCGCGACGCGCGCCTGATCGCGATCTCCGACGTCCATGCGGTGCTGCGCCGCGCCCGGACGCCGCTGCCGCTCGTGAAGGACGTGCCTGAGTGGCTGAGCCCGCTCTCGGCCGTCGTGCCGGGGCAGGTGACCGCGCTTCGGCTGACCCAGCTTCGGGGCCTCGACCTCGACAGCCCGGCCGGGCTGCGCAAGGTCACGCTGACGCGATAGCCCGATTCACATCCGGCTCTTGAGAATTCCCCGTACGCTCCCGCCGTGAAGGGATTCCTGCGCCGCCGCCGCATACTCGCGGAAGAGAACACTGTGGACCTGCGCTCACTCTTCATCGTTTCGCTGCCGCGCTCGCTGTCGAGCCTCCTCTACGAGGCGGCCGTTGTGTCCCTCGGCCTCGCGCAGCCGGGCTGGACGACCGACGGCGAGATCCTCAACCGCCAGCGCGTCCCGAGGCGGCTGCACGAGCTGGCGCCCGCCGACGAGCGCTTCACGCTGCTCGGCTCGGCGCCCGACACCTTCCAGAGCATGACGCGCTACCTCGACCGGAGCGCGTTGCGGCAGGGGTTCGCGTACAAGGACGTCGTCCAGCCGTTCGTCGTGGGCGGCTGGGAGGGCCTGGGGGAGTTCAAGGTGCTGAAGATTCGGCGCGACATCGCCGAGGTCGCCTACACGATGCTCAAGCGGCAGTGGTGGTACCCGTCCCGCGCCGCGAGCGTGTACGACACGCGTCCGTGGTCGCTCGTCGAGGGTCTCGTCCGCGCCGAGGCCGTGCTCGATGCGCTTCCGGGCGAGACCGTGGACTACGACGAGGCGGTGCTCGACCACCATCCCCTCGAGTCGGCGCTGCGCCGGCTCTACCCCGATGCGCCGGTCGCGCCCGTCCAGTACATCGACCGTCGCTTCATCCGCACGCGCCGGCGGCTCGAGCACGATCGCCGCGACTCGCTCGTCTACCGGCGGCTCGAGTGGATCGTCACCGCCGTCCGCGAGCGGCTCCGCTTCGACGAGCCGCGCGAGGAGATCGCCGAGGCGTCCTACTAGGGTGCCGCGGCTCGCGGGCCGGCGAGGCGCCAGCCGAGGAAGGCGAGTCCGCCGGCGAGGAGCGTCGGCAGGACGATCAGCGCGCGGTAGAGGAGGACGGCGGACACGACGCGCGCGTGGCCGCCTCCGAACCCGACGAGCGTGCCGATCAGGCCGAGCTCGACGATGCCGATTCCGCCCGGCGTCAAAGGCAGCGAGGCGAGTACGCGGCCGATCGCCCACGCGAGGAAGGTCTCCGCCGGCGGCAGCTGGCGGACAGGGATGCCGACGGCCCGAAGCGAGAGCTCGAGTACGAGGTACGCCGCGAGCTGGTTGGCGAGCGTCATGGCGGTCAGCGCCGGCCAGCGCCGGCGCAGGAGCCCGAGCCGCTCGTCGCGGAGCCGCAGGAGCGCCTTCGCGTCCCAGGCCGGCCGGTCGCGGCGCGTGAGCCGTGCGAGCGCCTCAGCCGCCCGGTGGGCCCGCTCCGCCAGGCGCGCGGCGATGCGGCGGCTCCGCAGCGCGGCGGCGGCGACGAGTCCGGCGACGAGCGCAGCTCCGCCGCTCGCGCCGGCGATCGCGACGACCGTGCCCGTCAGCCTGCCGGTCGCGAGCACGAGCAGGAGCCCGGCGACCGGATAGAGCAGGATCGTCACCTGGCCCCAGATGCCGACGAGCGCGATCGCGAATCCGGCCGCGCCCGCGCTGACCCGCAACCGGCGCAGAAGGCCGAACGAGATCGCCATCCCGACCGGCGCGCCGCCCGGGACGAACGTCTGCAGCGACGTCGACGCCTGCGTGAAGCCGATCGTGTCGAGCCAGGAGAGCTGGGGCAGCAGCACGCGCCACGGCAGCGACGAGGTCAGCACGTCGAGCACGGCCGCTGCGGCCAGCGCCGCCGCCCAACCCGCCGAGACGGTGGCGAGCGTGTCGCCGACGCTCCCGTAGCTCGCGACCTGCGGCACCGCCCACGCGTAGGCCGCGGCGACGAGCCCCGCCGCGAGCAGGCTGCGCAGGACGAGCCGGCGGCGGCGCCGCATGGGAGCAAGCCTAGTCAGGCGTCCGGTAGCCTCAGCCGGCGATGAGGATGCTCGTCACCGGCGGCGCCGGCTTCATCGGCTCGCACGTCGCCCGTCGCCTGCTCGACGGGGGCCACGACGTCGTCGTCCTCGACGATCTGAGCGGCGGCTACGAGGCGAACGTGCCGGCCGGAGCGACCTTCGTCGCGGGTTCGGTCGCCGATCCGGAGCTCGTCGACGACCTGTTCCGCATGCACGAGTTCTCCCACGTGTTCCACCTCGCCGCCTACGCGGCCGAGGGTCTCTCCCACTTCATCCGTCGCTTCAACTACACGAACAACGTCCTCGGCTCGATCAACGTCCTCAACGCCGCCATCCGCGCCGAGACGGTCGAGCGCTTCGTCTTCGCGAGCTCGATCGCCGTCTACGGGGCGGCCCAGACCCCGATGTCGGAGGACGTCGTCCCGGAGCCGGAGGACCCGTACGGGATCGCGAAGTACGCAGTCGAGCTCGACCTGCGCGCCGCGCACCGCATGTTCGGTCTCGATTACACGGTCTTCCGTCCGCACAACGTCTACGGCGAGCTGCAAAACCTCGCCGATCCCTACCGGAACGTGATCGGGATCTTCATGAACCAGGTCATGAGCGGGCGGCCGATGACGATCTTCGGCGACGGTCTCCAGACCAGGGCGTTCACGCACATCGACGACGTCGCCCCCGTGATCGCGCGCTCGATCGACGTCCCCGAAGCTGCGAACGAGGTCTTCAACGTCGGTGCCGAGACGCCGTACACCGTCCTCGACCTCGCGCATACGGTTGCACGCGCACTCGGCGTCGCCGAGCCCGACATCGAGTTCCTTCCCGCGCGGAAGGAAGTCGTCCACGCCTTCTCGGACGCTGCGAAGCTGCACAGCGTCTTCGGGCAGGAGCAGACCGTGCCGCTCGAGGACGGCCTGCAGCGGATGGCCGAGTGGGCGCTCGAGACCGGCGTCCGCGAGCCCGTCCGCTTCGAGAGCGTCGAAGTGCTGCGAAACCTGCCTCCGTCGTGGGCGGCGGGCCTCACGCAGACCGTGTAGTGCCCGACGTCTCCATCTCGCTCGTCAACACGAACTCGCGCGAGCTGCTGCTCGACTGCCTCGAGTCGCTGCAGGGAGCCGATGCCGAGATCGTCGTCCTGGACAACGCCTCGGAGGACGGCTCCGCCGCCGCCGTCCGCGAGCGGTTTCCCGAGGTACGCCTGATCGAGCAGCGGCAGCGCGCCGGCTTCGGGGCGAACCACAACACCGTGATTCGGGCGACGAGCGGGCACTACGTCTACGTCCTGAACGAGGACACGACGAGCGACGACTGGGGCCTGGAACGGATGGTCGCCCACCTCGACGCGAACCCGCGCATCGCCGCGCTCGCGCCACGGCTCGAGTATCCGGACGGCCGGTTGCAGGACTCCGCCTGGCGCTTTCCCTCGCCGGCCGTTGCCGCGCTGGGGCTGCTCACGCTCTCGCGCGCCGGCATCGTCCAGTCGGGCGGGCGCGAGACGCGGGACGTCGACTGGGCGATGGCCGCCGCGCTCGTCCTCCGGCGCGAGGCGCTCGACGAGGTGGGGCTCTTCGACGAGGAGTTCTTCATCTACTCGGAGGAGACCGACCTCTGCCTGCGGCTGCGCGAGGCGGCGTGGCGGACGCAGTACTTCCCGTCGGTCACGGTCGTCCACCACGAGTCGCAATTCAGCGCGGGGATACCCGAGCGGCGGATCAACGAGATGTGGCGCGGACGCCACCGCTACTGGCGCAAGCACCACTCGCCCGCCGGAGCGCGCGCCGCGGCGCTCGCGACCGGGGCGCAGTACGCCCTGCGCGGCGCGCTGCGCGCGCGCGACCGCGACTTCGCGGCGCGGATGCGGCTGCACGCACGGAACTCGCTCGCGGTCACCGGCCCGGGCCTGCGCGAGCTCGCCGAGGACTGGAACCGGGATCACGGGTAGCGCAGCGCCGTTCCTTCCGGCACACTGCTCGGCAGCGGCTTCGGGGGGAACGCGTGACGACGGTCGAGCGGAGCAGGTCGAGCAAGGCGGCGGCGCCGGGCATCCAGGCGGGCGCGCGTCGCGCGCCGTCGCTCTCGCGTGGAACATGGCGGCACAGCCGGGTGCGTTTCCGGCCCGAGCCGGGCGGCGGCCCCGGCGGAGGTCGGCGCGTCGAGCAGGCGACCCGCGTGCTACTCGTCGACGACGAGCAGGCGATCCGCACCATCTGCCGAGTCAACCTCGAGAGCGACGGGATGGAGGTTGTCGAGGCGGCGGACGGGGCGCAGGCGCTCGAGCTCGTGCGGGCCGAGAGCCCTTCGCTCGTCCTCCTCGACGTGATGATGCCCGACGTCGACGGCTGGACGGCCGCAGAGACGCTGCTCGCCGACCCCGAGACGAAGGACATCCCGGTCGTCTTCCTCTCCGCGCGCGCCGCGCCGGAGGACCGGTTGCGCGCACAGAAGCTCGGCGCCGTCGGCTACGTCGTAAAGCCGTTCGACCCGCTCGACCTCGCCGCGACGATCCGCGGGATCCTCGAACGCATCGGCCGCGGCGAGCGGGAACAGCTCAACCGTGACCTCTCGGAGCGGGATTGACCGCGAGCGCCGCCCGCAGGCTGCCCCTCGCCGCGGCCGTCGCGCTCGGCGCGCCGGGGCTCGTCACGCTGCTCGCGTTCACGAGCCTGAGGGCGGTCGTCCCGGGTCTCCTCTACATCGTCGCGATCATCCTCGCCACGTCCGTCGGGGGCAGGGTCGGCGGGCTCGCAGCGGTTGCGGCGTCGGCATATCCCTTCTTCCACTTCTTCGCCTCCCGCTACGACCGTGGCAGCGCCAACGCAGAAGGTGCGACCGCGCTCGCCGTCTTCGTCCTCGCCGCCGTGTTCGGGAGCGAGGTGCTGCGACGGGAGCGGGTCGAACGCGAGCGGGCAGAGGAGGCGCTCGAGGCGTCCCGCCGCCTGCAGGTGGTCGCGGACGCGCTCGCAGCCGCGCGGACGCCGCAGGAGGTCCTCGACGCGGTGCTCACCGAGGGCGTCCGGGCCGCCGAGGCGCGCGCGGGGCTGATCGCGACCCTGAGCGACGACGGCGAGTGGCTCGAGGTGATCGCCGCCCGCGGCTACGAGAGGCGCTACATCGACCCGTTCGCGCGCTTCCCGGTCAGCGGGAACTATCCGCTCTCGGAGGCGGTGCGCACCGGCGAGGGCGTCTATCTCCATTCCGAGGCCGAGCGCGACGCGCGCTATCCCGAGCTGGCCGGGCGCTCGCAGCCGGGGCATGCCCTCGTCTGCGTGCCCCTCGTCGGAGAGCGCGGCACGATCGGCGGCCTCGTCTTCTCCTTCCCGAGCGACCAGGAGTTCCCGCCGGACCGGCGCGCGCTCAAGTTCGCGCTCGGCCGTCAGGCCGCGCTCGCGCTCGAGCGGGCGCGCCTGTCGGCGGCCGAACGGGAGCTGCGCGAGCGGCTCACCTTCCTCGACGAGGCGACCGCGCTTCTCACGTCCTCGCTCGATCTCGAGGAAACGCTCGGGCGGCTCGCCTCCCTCGCCGTGCCGCTGCTCGCCGACTGGTGCGCGATCACCGTTCTCGTCGAGGAGACGGGCGAGATCGAGCAGCTCGTCGTCGCGCATCAGGATCCGGAGCGGAAGCAATGGGCCGAGGAGCTGCGCACGCGCTCGCAGCGGGTGTCGATCGACGACGAGTTCGACCTGACGGCGCGCGTGATCCGCACGGGCGAGCCGGAGTTCCTGCGCGAAGTGCCGCAGGAGCTGCTCGAGCAGGCGGCCCGGCGCGACCCCAATGCGGCCGATGCGCTGAAGCACATCTCGATCCGCAGCGCGATCACCCTTCCGCTCCAGGCGGGAGAGCGGACCCTCGGCGCGCTCACCCTCGTCGCGGAGGAGCGGATCTTCGAGGACGCGGACTTCGAGCTCGCGCAGCAGCTGAGCGCGCGCGCCGCGATCGCGCTCGAGAACGCGCGGCTCTACCGCGAGGCCGAGCGACGGGCAGACGCGGCTCTCGCGCTCGAGTACGTCGGGGACGGGGTGATCCTGCTCGACGGCGAGGGTCGCGTCCGCTACTGGAACGCTGCGGCGGCGGCGATCACCGGCGTCTCCGAGCGCGAGGCGGCCGGTCATCGGGTGCTGGAGGTCGTGCCGGCCTGGGACGAGCTGACGAAGCTCGCCGGGCTCGCGGACGCAGAGGCGCCCGAGACCGCCCGCCCGGTCACGGTCCCGCTCGAGACTCCGCGCGGCGATCGCTGGGTGGCTGTCGCCGGCGTCTCGTTCCCGGAAGGCGTCGTCTACGCGCTCCGCGACGTCACCGACGAGCGGGCGCTCGAACGGGCCCGGAGCGATTTCGTCGCAACCGCCTCGCACGAGCTGCGAACGCCGCTGGCGGCGGTCTACGGCGCCGCGCGGACGCTGAGGCGCGCGGATATCGAGCTGGCGGCGACGCAGCGCGACCGCTTCCTCGAGATCATCGAGAGCGAGACGGACCGGCTGACCGCGATCGTGTCGCAGATCCTGCTCGCGGGCCAGCTCGAGGAGGGCCGCGTCGACGTGGCTCCTGCGGTCATGGACGTCCGCTCGGCCGTGAGCAGCGTCCTCGACACGATGCGCCTGCGGGCGCCGGAGCGGATCGCGCTCCGCCTGGAGGGAAACGGCGGTCCGCCGGCGCTGGCGCTCGCCGACGAGGACAAGCTCCGCCAGGTGCTCCTCAATCTCGTCGACAACGCGATCAAGTACTCGCCCGACGGGGGCGAGGTGACGGTCGAGCTCGCCTCGGACGGCGGGTGCGTCCGCGTCGAGGTGCGCGACCGCGGTCTCGGCATCCCGCCCCCGGAGCAGGAGCGCGTCTTCGAGAAGTTCTACCGCCTCGATCCCGCGCTCACGCGCGGAGTCGGCGGGAGCGGCCTCGGCCTCTACATCTCGCGCGAGCTCGTCGAGCGCATGGGCGGCAGCCTCTCGGTCCGGTCGACGCTCGGCGAAGGCGCGACGTTCGTCGTCGAGCTGCCGGCGGCCCAGGCGGCGTAGACGAGCCGGACTTAGCCATGTCTCACGTCGGGCGGCACACTTAGCAGCGAAATGCTCGTACTCGTAGTCGACGACGACCGCGCCGTGCGCGAGGCGCTCGAGCGTGCGCTGCAGCTGCACGGCTACGAAGTCGCGCTCGCCTCGGACGGCGACAGCGCGCTCTCGGCCGTCGTGGCGCGCACTCCCGACGCGCTCGTGCTCGACGTGATGATGCCGGGCCTCGACGGGCTGGACGTGACGCGGCGGTTGCGCCGCGAGGGGAATCGCGTGCCGATCCTCCTGCTCACGGCGCGCGACGCCGTCGGCGACCGGGTCGAAGGGCTCGACGCGGGCGCGGACGACTACCTGCCGAAGCCGTACGACCTCGACGAGCTGCTCGCGCGCCTGCGCGCGCTGCTGCGACGGTCGATGCCGGAGGCGCCGGGGGAGGTGCTCCGCTTCGCCGACCTGACGCTCGACCTCGGCTCGATGGACGCGCGCCGCGGCGGCCGCCGCTTCGAGCTGACCACGACCGAGGCGCACCTGCTCGAGCTGTTCATGCGCAACCCGCGCCAGGTGCTGCCGCGCTCGCTCATCTACGAGCGCGTCTGGGGCTACGACTTCAGCCACTCCTCGAACGCGCTCGACGTGTATGTCGGCTACCTGCGGCGGAAGACCGAGGCGGGCGAGGAGACACGGCTCATCCACACCGTCCGCGGCACCGGCTACGTGCTGCGCGAGCCGTGAGCCTCCGCGCGCGTCTGACGCTCGTCGCGGCGGGAGTCGTCGCCGTCGTGGTCGTGCTCGCCTCGATGACCACGTACTTCGTGATGCGGCACGAGCTGCAGTCGCAGATCGACAGCTCGCTGAAGAGCGAGGCCAAGGTCATCCAAGACAACCCGGGGAGCAGTCTGCGCCCTGGTGAGGACTTCGGCGGCAACCTCGTGAACGTGATCGACAGCGGCGGCAACTTCGTCAACGGCTCGACAGGGCTGCATCTGGCCGTGGATACGTCCGTGCTCGCCGTGGCCGACGGAAGCCACCCGCGCGGCTTTTACCGCGACATCGAGCTGACGGTCCAGAGCGCCGGGGTCGTCTACCGGATGCGTGAGCTTGTCGCGCCGTTGCCGGCCGGGCTCGGCGCCGTCCTCGTCGTTCGGAACCTCGGAGAGATGAGCCGCGCGCTCGACCGGCTGCGGTTGATCCTCGCCCTCGTCTCGCTCGGCGCGATCGCGGTGGCCGCGGCGGCGGGCGCTCTCGTTTCTCGCACCACCCTCGCACCCGTGCGGCGCTTGAGCGAGGCCGCCGAGCGGATCGCCGAGACGGGCGAGCCGAGCGAGCGCGTGCCGGAAGGCGGAGGCGACGAGATCGCCCGCCTCGGCTCCTCCTTCAACACGATGCTCGCGTCGCTCGAGGAGTCGCTCGACACGCAGCGGCGTTTCGTCGCCGACGCGTCCCACGAGCTGCGTACGCCGCTGACGAGCCTGCAGACCAACATCGACGTCCTGCGCGGCGACGTCGAGCTCGCGCCCGATCAGCGGCGCAGCCTGCTCGACGACCTCCATCGCGAGTCGCAGGAGATGCGCACCCTGATCGCCGACCTGCTCGAGCTCGCCCGCGGCGGGGCCGCCCAACCCGAGAAGCAGCCGTTCCAGCTCGACGAGCTCGTCGAGGATGCGCTCGAGCGCGCCCAGGCGCGCTTCCCCGCCGTCTCGTGGCAGGCGTACCGAATCGAGCCGACCGTCGTGGACGGCTACCGCGAGAGGATGGAGAGCGCGGTCTGGAACCTGCTCGAGAACGCCGGCAAGTGGACCGGAGACGGCGGCGGTGTCGAGGTGTCCCTCACGGACGGCGAGCTCCGCGTCCGGGACCACGGGCCCGGCTTCGCGGACGAGGACCGGCCGCACGTCTTCGACCGCTTCTACCGCTCCGCCGCCGCGCGAGCGATGCCCGGCTCGGGGCTCGGGCTCGCGATCGTGCGTGACGTGGCCGAGGCGCACGGCGGGACAGTCGCGGCCGAGAACGCGCCCGGCGGCGGCGCGCTGCTCCGCTTCTCGCTCGACGGCGCTGCCCGGCCTAACAGCTCCTTAGCGTCTTCTTAGGCTCGTTTCATGCGGGGGTGGTTCGATAACCCTCGCATCGAACCCCTCCCCGGCTCGGCTCGCGAGAGCGAGCCGCGGTCAGCCCGGTCCGGCGTCTTCCCGGATCCCCTGCGGTGAAGACGCCGGGCTGCTGGGGCGACGTATGTGTCTCAGACGCGTCGCAGGAGCGTCAACGACTGTTCCTGCACCGCGACGAGCGCGCGCGCGCCGACCGGCTCTCCGGGTGCGTCGTCCCCCGTCGCCAGCTCGACCGCCCAGTGCGCGCCGAAGCGACGCGTGGGCAGCGAGAAGACGACCGGCTCGAGCGCGGCGCTGAACAGGAGCAGGAACGAATCGTCGACGATCGGCTCTCCGTGCGCCGTCCGCGAGCGGATCTCCTCGCCGTTGAGGAAGACGCCGAGCGTGCGCGTCCCCGGGTCGTTCCACTCGCGCTGCGTCATCCGGCGCCCGTCGGTGCGGAACCACCAGACGTCGGGCAGCCCCGAGCCTCGCGAGGACGAGCCGGTCAGGAACGACGCGCGCCGGAAGACGGGATGCTCGCGACGGAGCGCGATCGCGCGCCGCGCGAACTCGAGGAGCTCGCCGTCGGCCGACGTCCAGTCGAACCAGGACAGCTCGTTGTCCTGGCACCAGGCGTTGTTGTTCCCGTTCTGCGTGCGTCCTATCTCGTCGCCGCCGAGGAGCATCGGCACGCCCTGGGAGAGGAGCAGCGTCACGAGGAAATTCCGTTGCTGTCGCGCCCGCACGGCGAGCACGGCCGCGTCGTCCGTCTCGCCCTCGACGCCGTGGTTCCACGAGCGGTTGTCGTCCGAGCCGTCCCGGTTGCCCTCCCCGTTCGCCTCGTTGTGCTTCCCGTTGTACGAGACGAGGTCGCGGAGGGTGAAGCCGTCGTGCGCGGTGACGAAGTTGATCGAAGCGAAGGGGTCGCGGCCGTTCGACTGGTACAGGTCGGCCGAGCCCGTGAACCGCTGGGCGAACTCGCCGACGCTGCCTTGCGCGCGCCAGAAGTCGCGCACGGCGTCGCGGTACTTGCCGTTCCACTCCGCCCACAGCACCGGGAAGTTCCCGACCTGGTAGCCGCCCGGGCCGACGTCCCACGGCTCCGCGATCAGCTTCACCTGCGAGAGCACGGGATCCTGGTGGATCGTGTCGAAGAAGGCCGAGAGCCGGTCGACGTCGTAGAACTCGCGCGCCAGGGCCGACGCGAGGTCGAAGCGGAAGCCGTCGACGTGGCACTCGAGGACGAAGTAGCGGAGCGAGTCCATGATCAGCCGCAGCACCCACGGCTGTACCGGGTTGAGCGAGTTGCCCGTCCCCGTGAAGTCCATGTAGAAGCGGAGGTTGTCGGGCATCAGCCGGTAGTAGCTGCGGTTGTCGACCCCGCGGAACGCGAGCATCGGGCCGAGGTGGTTCCCCTCGGCGGTGTGGTTGTAGACGACGTCGAGGATCACCTCGATGCCCGCGCGGTGCAGCGCCTTCACCATGCCCTTGAACTCGCGGACCTGCTCGCCGCGCGTGCCGGTCGCGGCGTAGAGCGCATGCGGCGCGAGATACCCGATCGACGAGTAGCCCCAGTAGTTCCTCAGCCCGCGGTCGTGGAGGACGCCCTCGTCGGCGATGTGGTGGACCGGCAGCAACTCGACCGCGGTTGCGCCGAGCTCCTTCAGATAGGCGAGCGCCGGCTCGGAGGCGAGGCCGGCGTACGTCCCGCGCAGGTCGTCGCGCACCTCGGGGTGGAGCCGCGTGAAGCCCTTGACGTGCACCTCGTAGATGACGGTGTCGTTCCAGTCGATGTCCGGAGGTGCGTCGTCGTCCCAGTCGAACGACGGGTCGACGACGACGCACTTCGGGATCGCCTCGGCGTCGTCCTCGTCGTCGGGCTCGAGGTCTGCGTCCTCCGCGAGGCTCGGGACGTACGGGAGGGTGTTGCCGAGCTCCCAGCGCACCGGGCCCTCGACGGCCTTCGCGTACGGATCGATGAGGAGCTTGTGCGGGTTGAAGCGGTGACCTGCCGCCGGCTCGTACGGCCCGTGGACGCGGTAGCCGTAGCGCTGGCCCGGCCCGACGCCCGGCATGTAGCAGTGCCAGTGGTGCGCCGTCACGTCGCGGAGCTCGACCCGCGTCTCGTGGTCGGACTCGTCGAAGAGGCAGAGCTCGACGCGCTCCGCGTTCTCGGAGAAGAGCGCGAAGTTCGTGCCCTCGCCGTCCCACGTCGCGCCGAGCGGGAACGGCCGCCCCGGCCAGACCTCCACTAGCGACGCACCTCCGTCAGTCCGGCACGAGCCAGAGGGCGCCGAGCGGGGGAAGGGTGACCGTCGCAGAGAAGGGCTGGTCGCGCCATGGGATCGCCTCGGCCTCCACCGCGCCGAGGTTGCCGACGCCGCTGCCGCCGTAGTCCGCCGCGTCGGTGTTGAGTGCCTCGCGCCACCGGCAGCAGAGCGGCATCCCGACGCGGTAGCCCTCCCGCGGCACCGGCGAGAGGTTGAGGACGCAGACGAGCGGCGGCGCGTCGCCCTCGCCGAGCCGGGCGAAGGCGACGACGTTGTCCGAGGCGTCGTTCGCCTCGAGCCAGCGGAAGCCGGCCGGGTCGAAGTCGAGCTGCCAGAGCGCCGGCGTCGCGCGATACGTGCGGTTGAGATCGCGGACGAGCGACTGGACGCCCTCGTGCTCGGCATACTCGAGCAGGTTCCAGTGCAGCGAGCCGTCGTAGTTCCACTCGTCCCACTCGCCGAGCTCGCCGCCCATGAAGAGGAGCTTCTTGCCGGGGTGCGCCCACATGTACGCGTAGAGCGCCCGCAGGTTCGCGAACTTCTGCCACCGGTCGCCGGGCATCTTGTCGAGCAGCGACCGCTTCCCGTGGACGACCTCGTCGTGCGAGAGCGGCAGCACGAAGTTCTCGCTGAACGCGTACATGAACGAGAACGTGAGCGTGTGGTGGTGGAAGCGCCGGTAGACCGGGTCCTTCTGGAAGTAGACGAGCGTGTCGTGCATCCAACCCATGTTCCACTTGAAGCCGAAGCCGAGCCCCCCGAGGTACGTCGGCCGCGAGACGCCCGGCCAGGCAGTCGACTCCTCCGCCGCCGACACGATTCCCGGCTCGCGGCCGTACAGCGTCTCGTTCAGCTCCTTGAGGAACGAGACCGCCTCGAGATCCTCGTTGCCGCCGAACATGTTCGGCACCCAGTCGCCCGCCTTGCGGGAGTAGTCGAGGTAGAGCATCGAGGCGACCGCGTCGACCCGGATCCCGTCGGCATGGTGCTCGTGCAGCCAGTAGAGCGCGTTCGCGAGCAGGAAGTTCCGCACCTCGGTGCGGCCGAGGTTGAAGACGAGCGTCCCCCAATCCGGGTGCGCGCCCCGACGCGGGTCGGCGTGCTCGTACAGGTGCGTGCCGTCGAAGGTGGCGAGCGCCCAGTCGTCGCGGGGGAAGTGGGCCGGCACCCAGTCGAGGATCACGCCGATGCCCCGCCGGTGCAGCGTGTCGACGAGCCAGCGGAAGTCGTCGGGCGTCCCGAAGCGCGACGTGGGCGCGTAGTAGCCGGTGACCTGGTAGCCCCACGAGCCGGCGAACGGATGCTCCATCACGGGGAGCAGCTCGACGTGGGTGAAGCCGAGGTCGGAGACGTAGTCGCCGAGCTCGTCGGCCAGCTCGCGGTAGGAGAGCGGCCGGTTGTCCTGGAGCGGGTTCCGCCGCCACGAGCCGAGGTGGACCTCGTAGATCGACATTGGCTCGCGGATGGGGTCCGACGCCCGCCGTCGCTCGAGCCACTCGTCGTCGCGCCACGCATGCTTCGCCTCCCAGACCACGGAGGCGTTCGCCGGCGGCACCTCGGTGTGGAACGCGATGGGATCGCTCTTCAACCGCAGCCGCCCTTCGCGGGTGCGGAGCTCGAACTTGTATTTCGTCCCCTCGTCCACGCCGGGGACGAACAGCTCCCAGATCCCGGACGAGCCGAGGGAGCGCATCGGATGCAGCCGCCCGTCCCACGAGTTGAAGTCGCCGACGACCGAGACGGAGCGGGCGTTCGGGGCCCAGACCGCGAAGGCCGTGCCGACGACGCCGTCGACCTCGCGCACGTGCGCGCCGAGCCGCTCGTAGAGATGCTCGTGGCGACCCTCCATCGCGAGGTGGAGGTCGAGCTCGCCGAGCGTCGGCAGGAACGAGTACGGGTCGCGCAAGGTGAACGTGTTGCCGTCGGGATACTCGATCTCGAGCTCGTACTCGAGCGGCAGCCGCGCCTTCGGCAGCAGGGCCTCCCAGAGCCCGGCCGGATCCTTCAGCTCGGCCTCGACACCCGCCGGCTGGACGCGCACGCCCTTCGCCTCCGGCCGCCACGCGCGGACGACGACGCCGCCGTCCTCCTCGTGCGCGCCGAGGATGCTGTGCGGATCGGCTCCGAGCAGGTCGGTCACGTAGCTTCCGCGGCCTGGCGCATGAGCCGCTCGATGCCGGCGACCGGGATGCGAACCCAATCCGGGCGGTTGTCGAGCTCGTAGCGGAGCTCGTAGACCGCCTTCTCGAGCTCGAACACCGTGAGCATGCGCTCGATTCCCGCCTCGCCGCTCGGCAGAAGGGTCGGATCCACCGTGTCGAGATACCCCTCGAGGAAGCGTTCGCGCGCCCGGTGCTCCCAGTCCTCGACGCCTTCGGCGTCGCGCTCGAGCTCTGCCGCGGTCGCCGCGTAGGCGAACGAGCGGAGCATCCCGGCCACGTCGCGCAGCGGCGAGCGCTTGCGGCGGCGCTCGACGAGCGTGCGCGCCGGCTCTCCCTCGAAGTCGAGCACGACCCAGTCGGTGCCGCTGTAGAGCGTCTGGCCGAGGTGGTAGTCGCCGTGCGTCCGGATCACGCGGCCTCCCGAGCCGGCGTGGGTGAGCAGGCGCAGCTGCTCGCGCACCTCCTCGCCCCGCCCCAGGATCGGGCCGATCCGCTCGTCCTCCTCGGGCAGCGAGAGGAAGACGCGCGCGATCGCCTCGTCGACCGTCGCCGTGAGCAGCCCGAGCGACTCGACGCTCGGATCCTCGGGGGCGAACGCGGGATTGGCCGTGTCGGAGCCGAGCACCGTGTGCATCTGCCCAGTCACCTCGCCGAGCCGCCCGAGGCGGTCGAGCGAGCGCTCGGGCGCGTCGGCGATCTCCGCGAGCGTGAGCACCCACCCGTCGACGCCGCCGGCCACGTACTCCTGGAGCAGCCCGAGCGTCGCGGTCAACGGGCCGCCCGAGTACGAGTACCAGCCGCCGAGCGCCGGAATGTTGCGGAAGCCGTGGTCGCCGAGGAAGCAGAGCAGCTCGAGCTCCGGGTTGATCCCGGGCTCCAGGCGGCGGAAGAGCTTGAGGATGAGCGAGTCCTCGAACACGACGGAGGTGTTCGACTGCTCGCTGCCGATCAGGCGTGCCGTGCCGAGCTCGCGCGAGAGCGCGGCGAAGTCCTCCGCGGCGCTGAACTCGACGACGCCCTGCGAGCCCTGGAGCGTCAGCCCGGTGCGCATCGCGCTCACGATCTCGCGCGCCAGGCCGGCGTCGTCGGCGAGACCGTCGAACTGGATCCCGCGGCCGCGGCCGGAGGCGAACAGCTGGTAGATGTCGTGGGCGCCCGTCTCGTAGCGGAGCTCGACGAGCGCGATGGCGAGCGTCGGCTCAGTCGTCCGCACGTCGATCGCGTCGATGAGCTCCGTGCGCGAGACGGTGCGGGACTTCGCCCCGTACCAGCGCTGCCGGGTGACGTAGTCGATGAGGGCGTTCTCGTCGAGCGTGCTCATGTGGCCTGCCTCAGCTGGAACCAGAAGAACCCGCGAGGCGCGAGCGTCAGGAGGTACGGCAGCTCCCCGATCGGCGGGAAGGCCGTCTGGCCCAGCATCTCCACCGGCACCATACCCGCGTAAGCGCCGAGGTCGAGCTGCACCGCCTGCGCCGAGCGGGCGAGGTTGTGCACGCACAGCACGGTGTCCTCCTCCCACGAGCGGATGTGGGCGAAGATCCGCGTGTTCTCGGCGGGGAGCGGCGTGTACGTGCCGAGCCCGAAGACGGGGTGCTCCTTGCGCAGCGCGATGAACCGCTGCAGCCAGCGCAGGAGGGACGTCGGCGTGCGCAGCTGCGCCTCGACGTTGACCGCCTGGAACCCGTAGACCGGGTCCATCAGCGGCTGGAGGTAGAGCTGCGCCCAGTCGGCGCGCGAGAAGCCCGCGTTCCGGTCTCCCGACCAGTGCATCGGCGTGCGGACGCCGTCGCGGTCGCCGAGGTAGACGTTGTCGCCCATGCCGATCTCGTCCCCGTAATAGAGGACGGGCGAACCCGGCAGCGAGAAGAGAATCGCGTGCAGCAGCTGCATCTCGTCCAGTCCGGCGTCGAGGAGCGGCGCGAGGCGGCGCCGGATCCCGAGGTTGAGCTTCATCCGCGGGTCCTTCGCGTACTCCTCGTACATGTAGTCCCGCTCCTCGTCCGTGACCATCTCGAGCGTCAGCTCGTCGTGGTTGCGGAGGAAGAGGCCCCACTGGCAGTTGTCCGGAATCTGGGGCGTGCGGTCGAGGATCTCGTAGACCGGCGTCGCGTCCTCGCGGCGCAGCGCCATGAACATCCGGGGCATGACCGGGAAGTGGAAGGCCATGTGGCACTCGTCGCCGTCGCCGAAGTACTCGACGACGTCCTCCGGCCACTGGTTCGCCTCAGCGAGCAGGAGCCGGTCGGGATAGCGCGCGTCCACCTCGGCGCGGATCCGCCTGAGGTAGGCGTGCGTCTCGGGGAGGTTCTCGCCGCTCGTTCCCTCGCGCTCGAACAGGTACGGGACCGCGTCGAGCCGGAACCCGTCGATCCCGAGGTCGAGCCAGAAGCGCAGCACCTCGAGCATCGCCTCCTGCACCTCGGGGTTGTCGAAGTTGAGGTCGGGCTGGTGGTGGAAGAAGCGGTGCCAGTAGTACTGGCCGCGCACCGGGTCGAGCGTCCAGTTCGACGGCTCGCTGTCGATGAAGATGACGCGTACGTCCTGGTAGCCCTCGTCGTTGTCCGCCCAGACGTACCAGTCGCCGCGCGGGCCGGCCGGGTCCGCCCGCGACTCCTGGAACCAGGGATGGTCCGACGACGTGTGGTTGATGACGAGGTCGGCGATGACGCGGATGCCGCGCTGGTGCGCCGCCTCGACGAACTCCCGGAAGTCCTCGACCGAGCCGTAGTCGGGATGGAGGGCGAAGAAGTTCGAGATGTCGTAGCCGCCGTCGCGCAGCGGCGATTCGTACATCGGCAGGAGCCAGATGCAGTCGACGCCGAGCCACTCGAGATAGTCGAGCTTCTCGATCAGGCCGCGGAAGTCGCCCGAGCCGTCGTCGTTCCCGTCGAAGAAGCCGCGGATGTGGATCTCGTAGAAGACGGCCCGCTTGAACCAGTGCGGGTCTCTCTCGAACCATTGCTCGGACATCAGCCGCCGATCCTAAGCACGTGACTCTTGCCGGGACCGAGCCTGACGTAGTTGCGGCCGATGTGCCACGTGAACGCGTCGCCGGCCAGCAGGTCGCGCACGGGGTAGGCGGGAGGCAGCCCCGACGACGCGGGAAGGATGCAGACGCCCTCCTGCCCGGCTCGCGGGTCGAGGTTGACGATCGTGACGACGGTGTTGTCGCCGCGCCGCTTGAGGAACGCGAACAGCTGCTCGTTCTCGGTGTCGAGAATCGTGATCGGGTCGAGGTGCTGCAGCGCGGGGTTCTCGCGCCGCGCCGCGTTGAGCCTGGCGGCGAGCGGCAGCAGCGGCCCGTCGAGCGCCCGCTCGCGCAGCTCGTACTTCTCCGAGTTCAGGTACTCCTCCGAGCCGGGACGCACCGGCACGTTCTCGCAGCTCTCGAAGCCGGAGTAGATGCCGTACGCGGGCGAGAGCGTCGCGGCGAGCACGAGCCGCGCCTCGAACGCGGGCCGGCCGCCGCGCTGGAGGTACTCGTGGAGGATGTCCGGCGTGTTCGTGAAGCAGTTCGGCCGGTAGAAGTCGCGCCAGTCGAGCAGCTGGCCGAGGAACTCGAGCAGCTCCCAGCGCGTGTTCTTCCACGTGAAGTAGGTGTAGCTCTGCGCGAAGCCCGCCTTCGCGAGGCTCGTCATCGGCGTCGGCCGCGTGAACGCCTCGGCGAGGAACATCGTCTCCGGGTGCTCCGTCCGCACCTCGCGGATCAGCCAGTGCCAGAACGCGACCGGCTTCGTGTGCGGGTTGTCGACGCGGAAGACCGTGACGCCGAGCCCGACCCAGTGGAGGACGACCCCGAGGAGCGCCTGCCAGAGCTCTTGCCAGTCCTCGCAGTCGAAGTTGAGGTTGTAGATGTCCTGGTAGCGCTTGGGCGGGTTCTCCGCATACTTCAGCGTCCCGTCCGGGCGGCGGTGGAACCACTCCGGGTGCTCCTTCAGCCAGGGATGGTCGGGCGACATCTGGATCGCGAAGTCGAGCGCGATCTCGATCCCGTGCTCCTTCGCCTCCGCGACGAGGCGCCGGAACTCCGCCTCGCTGCCGAGCGACGGCTCGATGGCGTCGTGGCCGCCGAGCTCGTTGCCGATCGCCCACGGGCTGCCGACGTCGTCCGGCCCGGCTGTCTCGGCGTTGTTCCGGCCCTTGCGGTTCGTGCGGCCGACGGGGTGGATCGGCGGCAGGTAGAGGACGTCGAAGCCGAGCTCGGCGAGTCGCGGCAGCTGCTTCCGCACGCCCTCGAAGCCGCCCCAGGAGCGTGGGAAGAGCTCGTACCAGGAGCCGAACCTGGCGAGCGGCCGGTCGACGTCCACCTCGTACGTCTGCGACCACGTCTTCTCCGAGCGGTCGCCGGCCGTCGCGGCGAGCGCCTCCTCCACGTCGAGCTCGTCGCGCCCGAGCAGAGCGGCGCCCTCGGACAGCTCGCCGGCGAGATCCTGCTGGCCGGCGCCGACCTTGCGGCGGAGCTCGTCCTGGAGCGACGCGACCCGGTCGACCCACGCCTCGATCCGGAAGCTCCAGATGCCCGGCCGGTCGGCTTCGAACGAGCCGGCCCAGACGTCGTTCCCACGGGGCTCGAGCGGGGCTTCGAGCCAGCGGGTCGCGCCCGGGGTGCGGTGCCGGACCGCGGCGCCGAGCGTCTCGTGGCCGTCGCGGAAGATGCGGGCCGTCACCTCGACGCGGTCGCCGACGGTCCGCTTCACCGGATAGCGGCCGCAGTCGACCTGAGGCGCGACCTCCAGGATCTGGATACGTGGGGGGCGCGTCTTCGGCAGAGGCACGTCGCAAGTCTCACCGATGAGGGAGGATCGAAGCGTGAAGCTCGGGCGCTCCAGCGGAATCCTGCTCCACCCGACCTCGCTCCCGTCGGGGAGGCTGGGCCGCGACGCGTACCGCTTCGTCGACTGGCTCGCCGCCGCGGGGCAGTCGTGGTGGCAGATGCTGCCGCTCGGGCCGCCCGACGAGTTCGGCTCGCCGTACCGCTCGCCCTCGGCGTTCGCCGCGTCGCCTCGGCTCGTGGAGAAGCCGGAGGCGCGGGTAACGGTCGCCGAGGTCGAGGAGTTCGTCGCGCGGCATCCCTACTGGGCCGGCAGCTGGGCCGCCTTCGCGGGGGACGGCGCGATCGCCGATCAGGTTCGCTTCGAGCGCGAGTGGGGCGCGCTGCGCGACTACGCGCGTGCGCGCGGCGTCCGGCTGATCGGCGACGTGCCGATCTACGTCTCGGACGAGGGCGCCGACGTCGCCGGCTGGCCGGAGCTCTTCGTGGGCGGCGAGGTGGGGGGAGCGCCGCCCGACGCGCTCAGCGCGAACGGACAGCTCTGGGGGAATCCCCTCTACCACTGGCCGGCGCACCGCGAGACGGGCTACCGCTGGTGGAGGGAGCGCTTCCGTCGGACCTTCGAGCTCGTCGACGTCTCCCGCGTCGACCACTTTCGCGGCTTCGTCTCCTACTGGGCGATCCCGGCGCGTCACAAGACGGCGCGCAACGGGCACTGGCGGCGCGGGCCGGGCGCCGAGCTGTTCCGTGCGGTCGAGCGCGACCTCGGCGAGCTGCCGGTGATCGCGGAGGACCTCGGCATGATCACCCCGCCCGTCTGGCGGCTGCGCGACGAGCTCGGCCTGCCCGGGATGGTCGTCCTCCACTGGGCCTTCGGCGGCTCCGCCCGCAATCCGCACCGGCTCGAGAACCACCGCGAGCGGCAGGTCGTCTACACGAGCACGCACGACACCGACACCACCGTCGGCTGGTACCGCGCGCTGCCTCTGGCGAGGCGCAAGGCGACGGGGCTCGACCCGGCCTCCCCGCACTGGGGTCTGATCGAGCTCGCCTACTCGTCGCCCGCCGAGCTCGCGATCGCGCCGGCGCAGGACGTGCTCGGCCTCGGCAGCGAGGCCCGCATGAACCGGCCCGGCCAGACGTACGGCAACTGGGGCTGGCGCCTCACTCCGGGCCAGCTCACGCCGGCGCTTGCCACGCGCCTGCGCGAGCTGGCCGCGGCGAACGGCCGTGCGTAGGAGGCCCTGAGGCGAGAGGATCCACCGCCGGGCCGGTTGCCTGCCCCTCACGGATCCGTCGAACGGTCCGAGCTGCTAGGAGACGCCGAAGTAGAGCGCCGTCGCCGTTCCCGCGCACGCGCAGTAGGCCGCGAACGGCGTCAAGGTTCGAGTCTCGAAGTACCGCATCAGGAAGCGAACGGCGAGGTAGGCGGTGGCGGCGGCGCAGAGGGCGCCCACGAGGGCCGGCCCGCGGACGCCGTTCCCCTCTGCGCCGGCAAGCTCGGGCAGCTTGAGCACGCCCGCGGCGAGGATGATCGGCGTCGCGAGCAGGAAGGCGAAGCGGGCCGCGTCGCGATGCGAGAGGCCGACGAGCAGGCCGCCGCCCATCGAGGCGCCCGAGCGCGAGAAGCCCGGCACGAGCGCGAGCGCCTGCGCCGCGCCGATCACGGCCGCCTGCCGCCACGTCACGGTGCGGGCGATCCGCGCGTCGTCGTCCGCCTCGACCAGGCGGGCGCGCCGCCGCAGGAGCTCCGCGCCGTAGAGGAGCAGGCCGTTCAGCGCGAGGAAGACCGCCGCGTACTCGGCCGATGCGAAGAGCTTTCGGAGGTAGTCCTGGAGCGTCAGGCCGAGGATCCCGGCGGGGATCGTCCCGACGACGAGCAGCCAGCCGAGCTTCGCGTCGACGTCCGTGATCTCGCGGTCGCGAAGCGAGCGGCCGAGCCCCTTCAGGATCCGCCACCAGTCGGAGCGGAAGAACCAGAGCAGCACGAGCGCGGTCGCGATGTGCGTCGCGACGAGGAAGGTGAGGAAGTACGGGTCGTTCTGGTGGATGTCCCAGCCGACGAGGCGCGGGAGGATCACGCTGTGCCCGAGGCTCGAGATGGGAAAGAGCTCGGACACGCCCTGGAGCAGCCCGAGCATCGCTCCCTGGAAGTAGCTGATCGGGGCCACGCGCTCGGCTCAGGCGGCGCCCGCGGCGCCCTTCTTCTTCGGCCCCGTGTTGAACCAGGCGAAGGCGAGGCAGGCGAGGCCGACGAGGAACGCGGCGATGCCGTGCTTCGCGTGGTGGTGCGTCGAGCCGGCCGCGTGGCCGGGGAAGAAGGATGGGAGCGAGCCGGCCGGCTCGGCCCAGTAGACCGCGGCGACCGCGATCAGGGCGATTCCGAGCACGACCGCCGCGACGGTAAGAAGCGTTCCGCTTCGCATCGCGAGGTGTGTAGCAGGTCCGGCCGCTAGACCGGGTGCGAAGCGTCGGTGAACTCGCGGAACTCGGCCGTGAGCAGGTAGGCCGTCTGCTCGCCGATGTCGACGGCGCGGTCGCCGATCCGCTCGATCGTCCGCGCGACGACGACCATCCGCAGCCCCCACTCGCGCATGTCCTCGTCGGCCATGACGTCGACGAGCCGCTCGACGAACCGGCGGTTCGCGCGATCGATCAGCTCGTCGAGGTCGACGAGGCTCTCCGCTCCCGACAGGTCGCGGCGGCTGAACGAGTCGAGCGCGACGCGGAGCATCTCCTCCGCCCGCTCGCCCATCTCGGTCAGGATCACGACGAGCGCCGGGTCGGGGTCGACGTCGGCGACGAGCTGCGAGAGCTTCGCGATCGTCACGCAGCCGTCGCCGCTCCGCTCGAGCAGGAGATTGATGTGGAGGATCGCGAGCAGCAGGCGCAGGTCACGCGCGACGGGTGTCTGCAGCGCGAGGAGCGCCTGGATCTCGTGCTCGATGGCGAGGAAGTGGCTGTCGATCTCGTCGTCGAAGGCGATCACCTCGGAGGCGAGCTCGCCGTCGCGCTCCTCGATCGCCCTGATCGCCCCGCGCACGGCGCTCAGCACCCGCTGCCCCATCTCCTGCAGCTGAGCCTCGATCTGCGCCAGCGCGGTGTCGATCGCCATGGCTCGCAGGCTACAAGGTTCCGCCGCAGGACGGGCAAGGCCGTGTCACCACTTCGTCTCCACCCCGCAACGGTCGCGTTTCCCACCCGCCCCACGGGGCTGCCTACGGTGCCCCCGAACCCCGTGAGGAGGAGGAACAACAACATGCCGAGAAACGGCAAGCTCGTTCGCATCACTCTTGCCTTCGGCGCTGCGGCGCTCGTGGGCGCTCTCGTGGCCGGCAGCGCGACGGCCGCGCACAAGTCTCACAAGGCACGCCACGGCGGCACGCTGAACGGCGCCGGGTCGTCGCTCGTCGCTCCCGCCATCCAGGGGGTCTGGACGCAGATGTACCAGGCCGCGAAGGGCGTCACCGTCAACTACTCGTCCGTCGGCTCGGGCACCGGCATCGCGGATATCAGCGCCCGGAGCGTCGACTTCGGGGCGAGCGACGCTCCGTTCACGCCCAGCCAGGCTGCGGGTTGCGTCCATGACGGCGTCAAGTGCATCGAGATCCCGTGGGCGCTCGCCGCCACGGGACCGGTGGTCAACATCCCGAACGTGCACCAGGGCGAGCTCAAGCTGACCGGAGCCGTGCTGGCGAAGATCTACCTCGGTCAGATCACCAACTGGAACGACCCGGCCATCGCGTCGCTCAACTCCGGCCTCAACCTGCCCGACCTGAAGATCACGGTCGTGCACCGCAGCGACGGCTCGGGCGACACGTACGCCTTCACGAACTACCTCTCGAAGATCAGCTCGACGTGGAAGCACCAGGTCGGGTTTGCGACGACGGTGAGCTGGCCGGGAAGCACCGTGGGCGGCAAGGGGAACTCGGGCGTCGCCGCGATCGTTGGCTCGACGCCGGGCTCGATCGGCTACGTCTCCACCGCGTATGTGCTCCAGAACCACCTGACCATGGCGAAGTTGAAGAACGCCTCGGGCAATTACGTCCTCCCGCGGATCAAGTCGATCGAGGCGGCAGCCCAACTCGTGCGCACGAGGGCGGTGAAGCCCAACTCGGGCATCTCGATCGTCGACCCGCCGAAGACCAAGAACAAGAAGTACGCGGCTGCATGGCCGCTCTCGACCTTCACGTACATAATGGTTCCTCAGGAGACTTCGAACGCCGCCGCGCTCAAGGCGTTCATCACCTGGGCCCTGAGCCCCACGGCCCAGAAGGCGATCCAGAAGCTCGTCTTCGCGCCGATGCCGGCGAAGGTGGTCGCCTCGGACAAGAAGGCGCTGCAGGAGATCAAGTCGTCGTAGGGGAGGATTGCACCGAGCGGCAATGAGCACCCTCGACACGACCGGTAACGCCGTCCGCCGCCCCTTCACGGGGCGGCGGACGCGTCCCGGCGACCTCCTCTTGCAGGCTGTCGCCGGGCTCGCCGCGCTTGCGGCGATCGCGCTCGTCGTCCTGATCGCCTACAAGATCGTCGACGGCAGCCGTTTGTCGGTGTCGACCTATGGCTTCGGGTTCCTCGAGCGCTCGGTGTGGGATCCCGTTCACGGCCGCTTC
>Ga0335077_10001711_pt1 | contig 26095 bp, 20 predicted proteins | sample Lox_Sample_31_FD_207151 | JGI IMG/M metagenome (GOLD analysis project Ga0335077, IMG submission 207151) | Soil microbial communities from Loxahatchee National Wildlife Refuge, Florida, United States - Lox_Sample_3.1 | ecosystem: Environmental > Terrestrial > Soil > Wetlands | place: USA... | reverse complement strand
GTCGGGACTCAACAGGGCAGGCCAGAATTCATAACTGCGAATCGCAGTTGGACCGGAGATCGGCAATGACCGTCGCACTCGTACTCGCTACCTTTATCACCTTCCTGGTGATCGATTACTTCCTCAGCCGGAAAAAGGCGCCCGTATTCGCCGAGCAATTGAAGCCTGCTCGCCAGGCGAGCGATGTACTTCGCCCGCTCCCCAACCTCGTGAATGGTTTCCAGGTGCCCGATCATCTCCGTTATCACCCGGGCCACACCTGGGCGCTCAGCGAGAGTCCCAATCTGGTGCGTATAGGCATGGACGACTTTGCTTCCAAGCTCCTCGGAAAGGTCGAGTCTGTCAGCCTGCCGCAGCGCGGCCAATGGATCCGTCAGGGACAGAAGGTCTGGAGTTTCATGCGGAATGGCAAGAAGGTCGACATGGTCTCGCCGATTGAGGGCAGCGTAAGCGACATCAACGAAGCGGTCGTCAACAATCCGTCACTGGCTACGAAGGACCCCTACGGCGAAGGCTGGCTGCTCATGGTTCAATCGCCCGATTCGAAGACGAACTTCCGCAACCTTCTGGGTGGCGCGCTGGCACGCTGGTGGACCGAAGAGTCCGCGATGCGCTTGCAGCGCATGATGCCGGCCATGGCAGGAGCGCTCGCGCAGGACGGCGGCGTGGCAGTCGATGACGTGGCTTCGCAAATCCCGGAAGATCAGTGGATGAAGATCGCACACGAGTTCTTCCTGTCATAACCCGCAGCCCAGCCGCGCAGCCACCGCGAGATTCGGAAAGGCAAATCAGCCCGACTGAGTCTCGCGGTTGACGTTTATAAGGATGGCTTTGGCTCTTCGCCTTTCGCCGGAACCTCCCTCCGATTTGTCATCACGAGGCCGCTGCGGCCGAGGGATCTGCTCTGGCGGGCAGCGAAAAACGCTCTCCAGGAAAGCGGCATAGCCAATAGCGGGTTTTCTTACTTCCCCGAATCCACGCCTGTGAGATACACCGTCAGTGTTCCCCAGAACAGGTGGGCCTTCATTTGCACCGGCAAGTGCTGCGCATCATCGGTGTACCAGATCCAAATGCGGCCATGGTTCTTCAGCGGCCCATAGTCGCCCTCCGGTCCGACTCGGATGGTATTGAAAGTTCCCGCCGGCGTTTTTACCTGTTCTTTGGCCTCGACGTGCGCCTGTACGTTTACGGTTTTGCCGCCGTCATTGAGCGGGAACGTGTAGGTCGCATTCGGAACGAGCGCCAAGCTTCCGACGTAGAGAATTCCCGACAGCACGTCGGTAACGCAGCCGGGAATGTCGTGCTCTTCGCGCTTTTTTTGATTGGTCTTCAGGTTGGTTTCGTTCAGGACCGCTTTGCCGGTCTTGTAAGCGAAGACAATCTGGGTGTCGCGATAGCGCGATCCCTCCTCGGTGTGCTTGCTCAGCGACTGCGAGCACATGCTGTTGGCATCAAAGTAGGACTCGAAACGGTCCTGCACGCGGAAGAGCATAGCCACAACGCCAGTGGAGTCGGCTGTGCCGAGCACGTGCATCTGTCCGCCGCTGGGTTGAATTTTGAGCGTTGCCACGCCCGCCGTCCAGAAGCGATATTCCGCCTCGTAGCGCAGCGTCTGGGTTGGGAACTTGAATCCCGCGCGCAGCGGTTGAATGTGTGCTGCCGCTCCGATGCTCGCTTCATGGGAAGCGACTGGCTGCTGCGGAGGCTTGCCATCGGCGGCGGCATCGCCGGACGCGCCTGCGCCAAGAATCGCCAGAGAGAGAATGAAGATAGAGCTAAAGCGTCGAACCAGGGTCGATGTCATCCGGGCAACCAGAGTATTTTTGCCGCCAGCGCCGCCCACAGCAGCATAGCGCCCAGTGTCGCATTGTACTCGCGATGCTTCAGGTACAAGGCGCGCGAGAAGCCGTCTGTCATGCGGCCGAAGCGCACAGTCCGCGGAATCAGCCGGGGAACGCGCTGAGCGTAGGCGTCATATCCCGCAAAGCGGCTGCGCAGGAAGTGCTCTTCGGAGCGAATGGTAGGCACGTAGATAATGACGAACACTACCACGATGAGGATAGCAATGACGGCATCTCGTGCCGCGACCGCAAATCCGATGGCGACCACGATCGAGCCCACATAAAGCGGATTGCGCACGTAAGCATACGGCCCACTCATCGCCAACTCTTGATTCTTGTCGACGTGACCCGAAGCGATTGCGCGCACCAGCAAGCCCAAAGCTGCGATTAGCGCTCCCAACACGAGCGACGTCCAGGACGGCCGTGCCCGCCACAGATACAGTATGGCGAAAGCAAATCCCAGAGGCACGCGGATCCGCCGTGCGATGCGCTGCCACGACGACGGCGCGCCAAGCTGCGCAGGCGACTGTTCGTTCTGCGTCATGGTGGAAAGCGTCACTCGCGGGCGCCGCCTTGCATCTGCTCCAGGAAGCTGCTCGTCGAATGGTCTTTGGGATCGCCGACAATTTCGACGCGGCCGCCGCAAGCCAGCACTTCCTCGCGCTCGGGCACACCCTCGCGCGTGTAGTCGGTGCCCTTGGCCTGCACGTCGGGACGAATCTCGCGGATCAACGGGCGAACATCCGGTTCATCAAAGATGACGACGGCGTCCACATCTTCGATCGACGACAGAATCTCGGCTCGCTCGCCCGCGGGCATGAGCGGCCGGCCCGCACCTTTGAGCTGGCGCACGCTCGCGTCGGAGTTGATGGCAACTACGAGCTTGCCGCCGAGCGCTTTGGCGCCGCCCAGGTACCGAATATGTCCGACATGCAGCAAGTCAAAACAGCCATTGGCCAGGGTAATGCTCTGCCCTTGCTCGCGCCAGCGTTGCACCAGCGCGCGCAAGGACTCGCGCGTCTGTAGCTTGGACTTCCTGCTCACGCGTGTGCCGCCGTGTACTGATCGATCACGCCGAGCAGTTCTTGTGCCGATACCGTTGCGGTGCCGCGCTTCATCACCACGAGTCCGCCGGCAAGGTTGGCCAGCTTAGCCGCGGTCTTGGCATCGGCGCCCGCCGCGATTGCCGCGGTGAAGGTTGCAATCACCGTGTCCCCCGCGCCGGTCACGTCGACCACCTGGTCGGAACCGAAGATGGCAATGTTTTCAGGAGGAGCATCGCGCTCAAAGGCGACCATGCCGTCGCGCCCACGGGTGATGACCAGCGACTCCAGGCCCATGCGCTCGATCAACTGCTCGCCGGCATGCAGTAGCTTCTCGGTGTCGTGACCGATGCGCATCCCAAGCGCCTCTTCCACCTCAGGTTCGTTCGGAGTGGCCGAGGTCGCCCCGGTAAACTCCAGCATGCGATACCGTGAGTCGAGCGTGACCGGCTTGTCTGCCACGCAGCCATTGGAACGCACAAAGGTTAGCAGCCGCGGCGTCGCGGCTCCGTAACCATAATCGGAGATCATGAAGGCGTCTGACGCTGTGGCATACTCGCGCGCAGCATTCACCAGATTCAGCAGCACGGGATGGTTCTCGTCCAACGGATCCGCTTCGCGGTCGACACGGATTACCTGCTGCCGGCCGGTGTGCGACATGCCCGCCAGAATACGCGTCTTGGTCGTCGTGGTGTAGTGCTTCAGGCGATGAATGCCGCCGGTGGGAATCTTTCTGGCATGCAGCGCCTCGAGCAGCAGATGTCCGGGTTCGTCGTCGCCCACGACGCCAACCGGCAGGACGTTCACGCCAAGTGCGGCAAGGTTCATGATCGCGTTGCCGCCGCCTCCTGGAACCACGGTACGCTCGCGGTGCTTCAGGATGAGCACTGGCGCTTCGCGCGAAACGCGGGCAATCTCGCCAAAGACAAACTCATCTGCCACCAGATCGCCGAGCACCGTGATCGACACGTCCGGGAACGATTGCACGATCTTCTTCCAGCGGGCGTGATCTTTGGGGTGTCGGGTCATTTCGTCGCTATTCGCTCTTCGCTGGGCTTAATCCCACCTCACAAGTGTCATCCCAAGCGGAGCGCAGCGGAGTCGAGGGACCTGCAGTTTGCTCGCAGTACCAAGATCTGCCATTTGCTGCAACTCTTTGCGAACTTCCAATTCTCTCATGCGCTTCTTGAATTCACGCTTGACAGGAGGACATCGATGACCCCATCGGCATTCTCCAACTCCATTCGCAGCGGCACCACATGCACGGTTCCTAAGTCGCGCAACTGTTCTCCCAGATTCACCGCGTCTTTTTCGGTCGTGATAAATGCCGAGGCGCGGCTCTGGTCGCGCATTCGCAGCAGCTTCTGAACATCTGCTGGGTTGTAGGCGTGGTGATCGCGGAAGCGTTGCGTCGCGACGACGTTCAGTCCCGACTGCTGCAACTGCGAGAAGAAGTGCTCGGGCCGCGCGACGCCGCAAAAGGCCACGCACGCCTCTTTGATCGGCGGCGCGAAGATGCTGCGCTGCACCCGCCAGCGGCGCTTCACAAATTCGGGAATCGATTCCGCCGGCAGGTTGCCGCTGAGCACGACGGCGTCAGCGCGCGCCAGCGACGACAGCGGTTCCCGCAAGCGGCCGCTGGGCAGCAGCAAATCGCGCACATCGGTCGGGGTGAGCAGGACGATGTCGAAGTCGCGCGCGAGACGACGATGCTGGAAGCCGTCGTCGAGCAAATGCAGTTGCGGGCCAAAGTTCCGCTCGGCGTAGAGGCCGGCGGCGTAGCGGTCTTCGCCCACAACGACGGGCACGCCCAGCTTGCGCGCGATGAGCAGCGGCTCATCCCCAAATTGCCGCGCCGTTCCCACGGGATCAACCAGCGCCACGCCCTTCGTCTCACGGCGGTATCCGCGCGATAGCACATCGAAAAGGATGCTGCGCTGCTTGAGCAGTTCGCCGAGCAGAATCAGGAAGGGGGTTTTGCCGGCGCCGCCGGTCGAGAGATTGCCGATACTGATGACCGGCCCTGTCAACCTGTGCGCCTGAAAAGTGCCGCGGTCGTAGAACTCGTTGCGCGCGCGGACAGCCGCCCCGAACACCGCTGATAGAGGATTCAAGCGCGGCGCTCCGCCGTGGTCTCGGCTAGCGCTCCCCGATGCACCTCCAGCAACCCGAGAAGCGCTTCCACGGTTCGTCCGGTTGCGCCCTGTTGTGCGCGCATGACCTCTTGCGCGTTGCGGCCCAGACGCTCGCGCGCGGCGTGATTCTCAAGCAGAGCGAGCATGTCCTGTTGCAGCGATTGTTCGCTTGTGACGCAGATAGCGTCAGTCCGGCGAAAGATTTCGATGATCTCGCGAAAATTTTCCGTATGTGGCCCGACCAGGATCGGCACGCCGAAGTAAGCAGCCTCCAGCACATTGTGCCCGCCGCGCGGCGCCAGACTGCCACCGACAAACGCGAGCGCGGCGAACTCATACAGAGCCGCCAGCTCTCCGATGCTGTCGAGCAATAGCACCCAGCTTGCGACAGGAAGCTCTCCGTTCCACTGCGAGCGCCTCCTAAACGGAATCTCTGAGGAGGCAAGCAGGGAGGCGACGGCTTCGAAGCGCTCCGGATGGCGCGGCGCCAGCAGCAGCATCGACTGCGGATATCGCTCGCCGACCGCGCGGAAGGCTTGAAGCAACATCGCCTCCTCGCCCTCCAGCGTGCTGCCCGCTACGATCAGCGGACCGATCTGTTCGTGCTTCGCCAGCGCGACGATTCGGTTCGCGATCTCATTCCGGCCCGGCGGCGCTTTCACCTCGAACTTCAGATTGCCGCCCACCCGAACGCGATCAGCAGGCGCCCCGATCGCAAGCAACCGGCGGGCGTCCTCTTCGGTCTGCGCCAGGAAAAGATCCCCGTTGCTGAGCACACGCGCCATCAGCTTTCGAAATCGTAAGTACCTCGGCAACGAACGGTCGGAAATGCGAGCGTTCACTACAGCGACGCGAACGCCCGTGTCATGCGCAATGCGCAACAGATTCGGCCAGAACTCGCTTTCGGCCAGAACCAGCAGCCGCGGACGTAACGCATCGAGGAATGCCTGCACCGTCCAGGGGAGATCCAGCGGAGCACGGAAAACGTTCTCGTCGCCGAAGCGCTGGCGCGCCAGCTTCTGCCCGGTATCGGTGGTGGTGGATACAACGATGCTCCAGCCTGGCAGCTGCTGCTGCAACTCGGCAACTACCTGCGTGATGGCGAGAACTTCGCCGACGGAGACAGCGTGGATCCAGATTGTGTCAGCGCCCGCGCGCTGTCGCAGGCGTACTGGCACGCTGCCCAGGCGCTCGCTCCAGCCGGCGCGATACTTGCCGTGGCGCAGCATCTGCCACAGCCACCACGGCGCGCTCAGCAGCAGCGTCAGCAATAGCAGCGCACTGTAGACCCAGTACACGAATGCGATTGTACTTGCACCAACCTGTGCACCCAAGCTTCGTGGATAGCGCACGCACACCGAGGTCGGGTAGTGCGGCGCTTCAGCGCCGCGTTAGAGCAGAATCGAGCTGAAAAGCTCGGGGATGCAGTCGCCAAGGCGACTGCATCCCCGAAGACGCCAGTAGCCGACCGGCACGCTGGCCTGAAGGCCCGCACTACCCGCTTGCTTGAGCGCGGCCCGTGCAGGGGGCGATAATCCAGCTATGCTCTTCCGCCATCGCAGTGCAGGCTTCCTACTTTTTCTGACCTTGGCATTGATTCTCACAGCGACTTCGGTCTGGGCCTTCAAGGAATTCGTCCCTCCCCGGCCGGAGAATGCGAATTCCTATCCCAGCAAAGACGCTCATCCCACCGAGAAGGTCACTGCGGCCGTCGAGGTTTATGACAGCGCTCCCAAGGACGACATCTTCAGCACGAAGTACGTGCAGGAAGGCGTGCTCCCCGTGTTGCTGATCATGACCAACAGCGGCGACCAGGCGGTCTCGATGACGCAGATGAACGCAGAGCTGGTCACGGCCTCGCGCAGCAAACTGCAGGGGATGAGCGTGGATGACGTCTTTCGCCGCGTGGCGCACATCAAGGCCAGCAGCACGAGTCCGCCGCGTGTGGGGCCGATCCCGCTGCCCAATGGCGCGAAGAACAAGAAGGCGCAGGAGCAATACCAGGAGCTGACCAAAGCCGCGTTCGTCGCCGAGGCAGTCGAGCCGCACGCCACGAGATCAGGCTTCCTCTTCTTCGATATCGCAGGAATCAGAGAGCCGGTTGTGGGCGCGCACATATACCTCACTGGAATACGCGACGCGAGCGGCAACGAGCTGATGTACTTCGAAATCCCGCTGATTTCCTCGAATGCAGCTCGGTAAAGCTAAACCACGGATGGGCACGGATCGGAGCTCGGCTCATCGGGACCTCATCGCCAATCGACGCTGTTCGTGGCGTAAATAACCTGCAGGTCCCTCGACTCCGGTCGCCGTGGCGACCTCCGCTCGGGATGACACCCGGAAGAAATGTTAGATGTGCGAGCTGACAGCTGACGGCTGATAGCTGATAGCTGGCGGCTATAATCCCCTCATGGCCACCACGCCCGAGACGCCGGTCGCGTCCCGCACCAAGTACGAGCCGGTCATCGGACTCGAAGTGCACGTGCAGTTGCTGACGACGACAAAGATCTTCTGTGGCTGCTCCACGCGCTTCGGCGATCCGCCGAATACCCACGTCTGCCCGGTGTGCCTCGGCCTGCCGGGTGCGCTGCCCGTGCTGAACGAGAAGGCCGTCGAGTTCGCCGTTCTTGCGGGCATGGCGCTCAATTGCCGGATCAACCAGCGCTCGATCTTCGCCCGCAAGAACTACTTCTACCCCGACCTGCCGAAGGGCTACCAGATTTCGCAGTACGACAAGCCCATCGCCGAGCATGGCTACATCGAGATTGAAGGCGCGAGCGGGCCGAAGCGCATCGGCATCACGCGTCTGCACATGGAAGAAGACGCGGGCAAGAGCCTGCATGACGGCCTGCCCGACTCCGGCGACTGGACGTCCATCGACCTCAATCGCACGGGAACGCCGCTGATCGAGATTGTCAGCGAGCCCGATATCGCCACGCCCGACGAAGCCTACGAGTACCTGACCAAGCTGAAGGAGATCATCCTGTACACCGGCGTCAGCGACTGCAACATGGAAGAAGGCTCGCTGCGCTGCGACGCCAACGTCAGCATTCGTCCCGTCGGCCAGAAGAAATTCGGCACCAAGACCGAGATCAAAAACGTCAACTCGTTCCGCTTCATCCGCGAGGCGCTGGAGTACGAGATCGACCGCCAGGAGCGCGTGCTTGAGTCGGGCGGGCGCATCACGCAGGAGACGCGCCTCTACAACGCAGCTGAAGGCAAGACCTACAGCATGCGCTCCAAAGAAGAGGCGCACGACTACCGCTACTTCCCCGAACCCGACCTGCTGCCACTCGTCGTCGATGAGAAGTGGCGCGCGCAGATTGCTACCAATTTGCCTGAGCTTCCCGAGGCGCGGCGCGCACGCTTTGTCGAGCAGTACGGCCTGACCAAGGGCGACGCCTACACGCTGACCGTCTCGCGCTCGCGCGCCGACCAGTTTGAAGAAGCCGCGTCTACTGCCAAGAATCCCAAGCGCGTCGCGAATTTGGTGAACAGCGAGCTGCTCGGCCGCCTCAAAGCCAAAGGGCTCGACCTGGAGCAGTCGCCCATCAGCATGAAAGGCGTGGTGATGTCGGCCGACTTGGTCGAGAGCGGCGCGATCAGCGGCAAACAGCTCAAGGAGCTGTACGACATCGCGTTCGATCGCGGCGAAGACTTCGCTGTCGTTTATGAGCGCGAGAAGCCGCAGCAGATTACCGACACCGCCGCCATCGAGAAGATTATCGACGAGGTGATCGCGGCCAATCCCAAGCAGCTTGAGCAGTATCGTGGAGGCAAGAAGACGGTGGCCGGCTTCTTCGTCGGCCAGATCATGCGCGCCTCGAAGGGACAGGCCAATCCTGCCTTGGTCAATGAGTTGCTGAACAAGAAGCTGGAAGGCGAGTAGGCGAGTTTCCCGCCAACCTCGCCAGCCCACGATATAATCCCTTTATAATCAGTGATTTGGCGGAAGGTTCGGCCCGGTATCTGGGCGCGTCAAGCACGACCCGTCGGCGACCGCCGCCAAGAGACCGCTCTCCTCCAAGCCACCCCTGAACAGCAATGTACATCCTAGCTAAAAGCAGCTCTGGGGCGAATGGCAACTTTCCACCAATTCGGACTGCACTCGCTGGGAGACCGGCTTCCGGGGAGACGGCGCCCCAAGTCTGAGCTCATTCACATGCTCCTGGCTGCCGCATTCGTGGTTTCCATCTGCCTCATCGCGATCGTCATCGGAGCTGCCAGCGCCCAAACTCCGTGAAGCCCATTTTCCTCAGGGCTGACCGCCCGGCAAGTTCTGCTCATTCAGCATCGGCAACGTTGCGGTGTCTACGCTCGAAGGATCGTCGCGCAGCTTGATATAAAGCACCTTCCCCGACATAGCTGGAATTACCAGCTTGGTGTCGAAAAATCCTTCCGGCACCTGCACCGCATTCGTGAACTGCGCATCAGTACTCACCGCGTCCAGCAAAAAGAGCTTTTCTCCCACCAACACGCATTGCTTCTGCGGTGTATCGCTGCAATGAACCCCGGAAAGCGTCGGCACGCGCACCGCGGTAATCAGTCCTTGCCAATCGCCGGCAGCGCCCGCCTCATCGATGACGCGGAACTTCAGCGGCCCGAATGCCGAGGGCCCGAGGTCCTTCAGCGGATTCAGGACCGCCAGCACCGTTTGCGGATCCTGCAGGGTGAGAGTTCCTTTCTCCGTGCTCAGTTTCGCGCGGAACAACTCGTCCTGCGTGGCGATTTCAATTTGTTCGCTGGGAACGAATCGCTGGGGCGTAACGCTCTTGACGGCGAAGCGCAGCACCTGGTCCTGCGCCATCTCGTTGGAATTGTCGAGCTGGATCCGCGATTCGTTTGCCTGTTGAGCGGCATCGCCAGTGTCGGCCGTTTTTCCGAGCAGGGTAACTTGCGGCCGAGGCGCCTCAACTGTCGCCTTTACCTGAAAGGAGCGGCTGTCCTTCAGCGTAATCTGCGCCGTGAGGTCCTGTGACGCTGGCAGGTTCGGCGCCGAGGCAGCTTTCATGGTGAGCTGATCACGTTGATTGCTGCGAGACAATTCTCCTGGGCTAAAGCGAGTGCCCGAGAGCTCCAGCGCGGCCACCTCGTCCAATCGCGTGCCGGTCAACACGCCGGTGTTGTCGCCCGCGTGCATGGTGAACGAATCAAGCCGGGCGGATTCTGCATAGCTCTGAAGCGTCACGCTGTCGGGATGCGCAGCGCCGTACCGGCTGATCTCGATGGTGAGCGGGCCAGGCTTGGCATCCTGCATCGCCAATTTCACCTGCAGCTGGTCAGGCTTGATCGCCTTCCAACCGGCGTCGATGTGCTTTCCCGCTTCCGACTTTATCTTGACGCCGGCGACGCAGACCGCTTCCGGCGAATGCAGCTGCAACGTATTTTCGCGTCCCACGATCAAGCCGTTGGCATCGGCAGCATCCGTGTTCCAACTGCCGGGCTGCGAGCTGCGCAAGCTGAACGCCGGGCCGTCGAACGCTTCAAATCCCCAGTAGCCGTGCAGAGTAGCGGTCTGTTGCGGACGCAACCCGGCCGAGCGCAGTGCGGCGTTGTCGACCACGAATCCTCCGCGGGCTGCATCCGCTTTTGCCGGAAGGCTGATCTCCTTGCCGGAATCGTCGCGCAAGCTGAGGCTGAAGTCGTGGCCGAGGTCGGTGCCGAAGATCAGCGGCGCGCCATCGGCATCCAGAACCAGCTTAGGATTTTGCGCGCACTGCACTTGCTTGGCATCGACCGCCCGCAGCGGCGGTGGCGCCGAGTGCCCGATGGGCGGCAGGCCGATAACGATCACCGATTTGGGATCGCGAAACGACGGCGGATTGTTCAGCTTCAGATTGAGCGAATCGCCTTCCGGCAACGCCAGGGCCGGGATGTACTGATACTTCGCGGTGTGCGCGCTGCCCAGGATGCGTACGACATCAACCACCGCTCCGACATAAGGATCGAAGGTGCTGCCGGGCATGTGCGGGGTGTTGGTGATCTGCGTCACCAGGTCGACGGAAGCTCCCGAAGTAAGCATGGCCACCATGCTCTGCGTATGAGCGTCGTCCAGAACAAGCTGCCCGCTGTTTTGTGTAAGACACTGCAGCTGCTGCGCGGTTGGCTTCTCAAAACACGACTGGTCGACCTTCATGCTTAAGCTGCGGGCCAGCAGGTTGGTCCGCGATTGCAGGTCAGCCGAGTCCTGCTGCGAGGCCTCGCGCACCAGAGTTAGGTATCGCTCCAGGCGCGCGCGATCGAGGCTGGCCTGCACCAGGTCCTGCGCGGCGCGAACGAATGCCCCAGGCTTGCCGCGGACGGTCGAGCGTAGCGTGCTGAAGTCGCCGCCCGTCTCAGGCGCCAGGAAAATCAACGCCTGCTGCGCCTCGTCGGGAACCGTCACGGTCACGCCCTCCTGGCGCACAGGCTTCTTCCAGGTCTCGACGCTGGTGAACCATTTCTCCGGCGGCGGATTCGTGGCCCCACGCAGAAACGCCACCACCAACAGGTAATGTGCGGACTGGCTCTCAGGAAGATCAGCATGCACCCAGAGGCGATCGCCAGCGAGCAGGTTGGGGACTTGTCCGATGGGCAGCTCTTTGTCGCCGCGCTGCACGCGAACGTCGATTTTCGGCCCTGCGAGGTCAAAGGCGGTGTTATCGGCGACGGCCGACGACAGCAGGAAAAACACGATGGCAATCCAACTGCAATAACGCAAAACTCTAGACATTGCTCTTTATTGGATGCAGCGCTGCCACCCTACAATCCTGCAAACGTCGTTCTCTGCGCGGCTGAATCTCTCGGCCCGGGCCGGGCATCTGAGGCTGCATCACCCGACAGGAGGGCAGGATGAGCGCATCCTCACCGTGCAGCCACTTAGACCATCTTAAAATCACTCACCCTACGAAGCACGTCTGTGAAGATTGCGTGAAGATCGGCGACACTTGGGTGCATCTCCGCATGTGCACGGACTGCGGTCACGTGGGATGCTGCGACTCGTCCAAGAACCGCCATGCTACCAAGCACGCCAACCACGAACATCATCCGCTGGCAAGATCCATCGAGCCGGGTGAAACCTGGGTATGGTGTTACGTCGATGAGGTGATGGCCGCCGAGCTGCCGCAATAAACATAGGAGGGAGTCCACGACGTCGGGCCGCCGCCCAATCCGCAGCCCGCTGCGCTAGAATCGAAGCACTCTCCCGTGCCTCGAAGTGCCGCCAAATCGAAAAAAGCTGCGCTCAATGGCGAAAAGCAGGTTTCCAAAGCTACGCTCATGCTGCGGCTGCTGAAGCGCCTGAAGTGCACGCTGAAATATGAGAAGCAGGCCTGGCTCGCGGGCTCGAAGTTGGTCGCAGGAGTCGACGAAGTCGGCCGGGGATCGCTGTTCGGGCCGGTGGTCGCGGCGGCGGTAATTCTCGATCCCGCATACCGCATTCGCGGACTGCGAGATTCCAAGCTGCTCGACCGCGAAACCCGCGAGAAGCTTGCGCCGAAGATTCGCGAGCACTCGCTGGCATGGGCGATTGCCGCCGTCGATGTCTCGACCATCGACCAGATCAACATTTACTGGGCGTCGAAGCGCGCGATGGAAGAAGCCGTCTCGAAGCTCACTGTTCGCCCCGACCATCTGCTCATCGACGCGCTGCGCATCAACTTCGACTGCTGCCAGACGCCGATCATTCACGGCGATGCCCTCTCCGCCTCCATTGCCGCCGCGTCCATCATCGCCAAAGTCGAACGGGACGCAATGGTCGCTGCCTGGGACCCGGTCTATCCCGAATACGGCCTCGCTTCCAACAAGGGCTACAGCACGCCCAAGCACCTGAAGATGCTGCGCGAGAAAGGGCCCACGCCACTGCATCGCCTGTCGTTCGCGCCGGTGTGGACCTCGTCCGCTCCGCAAGAGGTGCTGGAGTTCATGCTGGAAGAAGAAGCGGCGAGCGATGAGACGCTTAGCAGCGAGCAACTAGCAACGAGCAGCTAGGGTGTCCTTACAGGTCGTGATGGGTAGTGCGGGCCTTCAGGCCCGCGGATGGCACTGCTTCCCAGCATCTCAGTTAAAACAAGCATGCCACCAGGGCGCGGCGCTCAAGCGCCGCACTACCCGAGCGTCACTGATCGACGCCCTCTGATACACTGCTGCGTTCGCGTAATCATCTCGTAACAACCTAACGTGCGCGTGAGCCTTGTCGAAAAACGGCTTGCCTGCTGGAGGTCCGTAACAATGCTCGTCCGAAGACTGAGCGTAGTTCTTCTCTGCATCTGTACTGCTTTCTGTGTTGCGCAACAACCTGACCAGGGCAAAGACGACGAAAGCCAATTCCGTTTCCGCTTCGTAGGCCCGCGTGTCGGCAACCGCATCGCTTCGGTTGCGGGAATCCCCGGCGATCCCAGCACCTACTACGTGGGCGCGGCTTCCGGCGGTGTGTGGAAGTCGGCCGACGGCGGCAATCGCTGGGATCCCATCTTCGATAAGGAGACTGCTGCCGCGATCGGTGCGCTTGCCGTCGCTCCTTCGCAGCCCACAACCGTGTGGGCAGGAACCGGCGAGGCATGGGCCATTCGCGACAGCGACGTGATGGGCGACGGAATCTACAAGTCCACCGATGCAGGCAAGACATGGACAAACATGGGCCTGCCGCACTCGGGACGCATCGGTCGCATCATCGTTCATCCTGATAATCCTGACATTGTCTTCGCCTGCGTACTAGGCCGCACCACGGGACCACAGCAGGAACGCGGCGTCTATCGCACCACCGACGGCGGCAAGAACTGGGAGCGCGTGCTGTTCGCTGACGAGAAGACCGGCTGCTCGGGATTGTCCATGGACCCGCAGAATCCGCTTACGCTCTTCGCCGGCATGTGGCAGGTCGAGATGCATACCTGGGCCGAGTTGAGCGGCGGTCCGGGAAGCGGCGTTTACGTTTCGCACGACGGCGGCTCAACCTGGAAGCGTATTGAAGGCCACGGCATGCCCAAGTCCCCAGTCGGCAAAATCGATGTGGCGGTGGCGCCGACCAACTCCAATCGCGTGTATGCGCTGATTCAGACTGCCGATCAGGGTTCGCTGTGGCGCTCCGACGATGGCGGAGCCAATTGGAAGGCCGTCAATTACCAGCGCGCGCTGATTGGACGAGCGGGATATTACATTCGCCTGGCGGTCTCGCCGACCAACGACGACGAAGTGCTGGTGGCTAACAGCTCATTTTGGCAATCCCTCGATGGCGGCATGAACTTCGAGGAGAAGCGCTGGGGCGGCGACACGCACGACATCTGGTTCGATCCCAAGAATGCCGACCGCTTCGTGATCACCGACGACGGCGGCGCGAACATTACCACCGTGCACGGTCGCGGCTTCCATCGCGTGTCGCTGCCCATCGGGCAGATGTATCACGTCGATGTCGACAACCAGGTTCCGTACTACTTCTACAGCAACATGCAGGACGACGGGAACCTGCGCGGCCCGAGCTGGCCTCCGCAGTACGGCGAGACGGGATGGGACCGCGCCATGGGCGGCTGCGAATCCGGCTTCACCATTCCCGATCTCACCGATCCAAATATCGTGTGGGCTACCTGCTACGGCAACAAAGTCACGCGCTGGGACGCGCGCTATCGCAAAGGCCGCTCGGTGAGTCCGTGGATGATCACCCTCGACTCGCCACCGAATTCCGTGAAGTATCGCTGCCACTGGACGGCGCCGCTGGCCATCGATCCTTTCGATCACAACACGGTTTATTACGGCTGCCAGGTCGTGTTCAAGACAACCAATGCCGGGCAAAGCTGGCAGGTCATCAGTCCCGATCTTTCAACGCAAGATCCGGCGCACATCATGCCTTCGGGAGGAATCGTCGGCGACAACCTCGGTCAGTTTTATGGCGAGGTGATTTTTGCGCTCGCGCCATCGAAGATTCAGCAAGGCCTCATCTGGGCCGGCACGAATGACGGCCAGCTCTGGTACACCAAAGATGGCGGTGGGAACTGGACTAACGTCAGCAAGAACATTGCCGGCATGCCGCCGCTGGGCACCATCACCAGCATCGCGCCATCGAGTTTCGATGCCGGCACGGCGTACATCAGCGTCGATCTGCACCTCGCCGACAATCGCGATCCATTCATCTACAAGACGACGGACTTCGGCAAAACCTGGAAGCCGATCGCCGGCAACATTCCCAAGAGCGAGCTGTCATACGTGCGGGTGGTCGCCGAGGATCCGAACGCGCAAGGCGTGCTCTTCGCCGGCACCGGCGACGCGCTGTACTACTCGATCAATGACGGGACGAGCTGGACTCCGCTGCAAAGCGGCTTGCCGCACTCGCCTGCCAGTTGGGCCGTGGTGCAGAAGAATTTTCATGACCTTGTCGTCTCCACCTATGGTCGCGGCCTGTACATCCTCGACGACATCACGCCACTGGAGCAGATGGCGAAGAACCACTCCGACGCAGCAGCCGTGCTGTTCGAGTCCCGCCCGACCTATCGCTTCACCCATGGCGGCGAGGCGATGCTGAACTACTCGCTGAAGAGCAAGCCCAAGGGTCCAGTGGAGTTTGAAATTCTCGATTCCCAGGGTAAGCTGGTGCGCAAGCTCGAAGGCAAGGGCCAGCCCGGATTGAATCGCGTACAGTGGGACATGCGCTACGAGCCGCCGAAGGTGGTGGCGCTCCGCACCGTTGCTCCCGACAACCCGCACATCTGGAACGAGCCCCGTTTCCGCGATGCCGAATCGCGTCCTATCACGCATTGGGGCAGCAAGCCTGCGGAAGTGGGGCCGATCGTCGCGCCCGGCAAATACACGGTGCGCATGAAGGTCGATGGCCAGACTTATACCCAGCCGCTGACGGTCGTCAAAGATCCCACGTCGCCGGGCTCCGACGCCGACATTCAGCAGTCCGTGGAGACGCTGCTGCGCATCAGCAACGACATCACGCAGGTCTCGGAGCTGGTGAACCGCATCGAGTGGCTGCGCAAACAGATGGAAGTGCTGCAGACGATGCTCAAGCCGGAGAAGAAGAAAGAGGCAAGCGCGCAAGCAGCCCCGGCAGACGAAGACGACGATTACGACGAGGAGCCGGCAACACGATCGGCCGGCCTCGATAAAGCTGAGGCGAAGCAGAAGGCGGAGCTGCTGAAACAGGTTGACGACATGAGCCAGAAGCTCAAGGCTGTCGAAAATCAATTGGCATCGCAGGCGCTACAAAACAGCGACGACAAATACTTCGTCGAGCCCTATCAGCTTTACCTCAACCTGATGTGGCTCAATGCCGATGTGGGCACCGGCGGCGGTGATGTGTTGGGCGGGGCCGATTACGCTCCCACCGACAATCAACTGCAGCTGCTCAAGCTCTACGAGAGCCAGTTCGGCAGCGTGCAGGAGCAATATCAGAAGCTGATCAAGGATGATCTGCCGGCACTGAACCGCGCGCTGGAGAGCAGCAACATCGCTCCCGTCGCGGGTGCGGGATTGTAAAAACAGTGGCTAGTGGCTGGTGTCCAGTGGCTAGTTGCCATTGCGAGGATTCCCGTCAGGGCACGACTCTTAGAGGCTGCTGAAAAACTCCGGTTTTGGGTAGAGCTGGCCTTCAGGCCAGCATTTATGCCGTTGAAAATACGCGGGGCTTTAGCCCCTTAGGTACTTCGAACGGACGGGAGTGGCTGCTGAAAAAGTTGAAAAGGGGCGTCGCCCGCGGACTAAAGTCCGCTCGCGATCATAAAAATAAGGGCTTCTCGGCACGACTGAAGTCGTGCCCTGACGCCCATCGTCGCTGAGCTGAGTTTTTTCAGCAGCCTGTAAAGCCGGGCCCTGATACAGAGCGCAGTGGCGCGATCCATTCGCAGCACAAAATAAAAACGCCGGCAGAGGTTCTCTGCCGGCGAGCGTTTTAGATCCCAGAAGGAAACTAGAAGAGTTTGCGGCGCAGCGCACCGGCTAAGCCCAATATTCCCGTGCCAAGCATCAGGAAGGTTCCGGGTTCGGGAACGCCGCTGCCCTGGACTTCGAGGTTAGGCGCGAAGCCGTTGCAGGAGCCGCAGTGGCTCTCTTCGCCGTCGGTCACGTGGAACGGCCCGACATCGAATGGGGGGTTGCTGCCGGCGTCGAAGAAGTAGTATTCGACCTGCCAAAACGGATCGTTGAAGCTATGAAAATCGATGCCGATGTCATAGCTCTGGCCGTTCAGCAGAGTGTAGTTGATGGGCAGGTTATAGAACTGTTCGGTGCCGTCACCGGTCAACGTCATGTTGCCGCCGACCGCCAACTGTGTCACACCGTCGCCGGTGTATACATAGGCATTGAAGGTCTCGGTGGCGCCCTTTGTGATCTCGCCCTGAATCCCGATGGAAGACAAGGTGAAGTCGCCGGTCATGCTGACGTAGTCGCCGCGTGTACCGCCGCCGCCGCCGCCTAGAGTGTGACTCGTGGGCGGGGTGAGAAAGAGTGTGTCGGCGAAGGCTGCGGCCGACAGGCAAGCCAACGCGATACACAAAATTGCGATCCGCTTCATTCGTTTCCTCCTTGCGAACAGTGAAACAGAAAACCCCTACGCACTAGGGGACAACAGCTTACTCCAGCAGCAAACGATCCGCTAGGCCCGAAAGTGCCATTCGGTCATTTTTATAGTTGCACTACTGCTGCCCCGGGAACCACTGTAGTCTGGCAGCAAGCCTTTTAGAATCAGCGAGTTCAGCCTTCCCACACAAAGGCATCGAAGACCCGCGTCTGCTCAAATCCAATTCGCCGGTACAGCTCAACGGCGGTGCCGTTGGCTTCCGTAACGGTGAGCGACAACTGCGTGACATTGCGGGTCCGCAGCGCATGATGGCTGGCCGCGATCAGGCTCTCGCCAATGCCCATTTTGCGGTATTCGGGCAGCAGGCAAACCTGGGTGACGTGCCCCACGTCGTGGCGAATGCGGGAACAGAGAATCACCCCGATCAGCGAGCGCGAGGGCTTGTGGATGGCGACGAACGAGGAGTCGTTGTCGAAGACGCCGCAGCCGGGAAAGCGCACGATGTTGTTCAGGAATCGCATCGATCCGGCATTGGTGCGGTACTGATCGTTGATCTCCGAATCGATGTGCGCGCGATACGCTGCCGTAATCACTCCGGCAGCGGGCTGATAGTCCTGCTCGGTCCAGCGGCGAATCTGAACATCTTTCAGCGGGCGCGGCGGAGACAGGGTCGGTGCGCCATTGCCGGTCAACGGCAACGAGAGAAACAGGCGGCGATAGCGTTGGAAGCCGGTGGACAGGAATGGCGTAGACAGCTCGCCGGTGGAGTGGGTGAGCAATTGCGCCTCAACCCGGTGTACACCCGGCGATTCCTGCAGCGTCTCGATGACGTGGCCCAGCATGCGTATTTCGATTTCGCGCGCATCGGCACGCACCGGCGAAACGAAGATGTCGCCAATCACGCCTTTGCTGCCCTCATAGACAAAGAACGAATAACCGATGACGCTGCCGCGCTCGATCGCAGCATAGCCCGGCAGGATCTTGGCATCGATGTAGCGCAGGATCATGTCCGCGGAGCCACGGTAATCCCAACCCAGCAGCTTCTCCCAAGCCGCGACTTCATTGTCGAGCAGGGAGTGCAGGTCCGATGACGCGAAATGCCTGAGGTCAAGAATCTCCACGGTTATTGCCCCGCGGGCTTGGCAGCAATGAGATAGAAATCCAGGTGCTGCGGCTCCCAGCCTCCAATGCGAGTGACGCGACGCTGCCCAAGCCGGTATGCCAGTTCTTTCTGCGCTCCAGCCGCCGCGACCACCACGTGGGTTCCGTCGGGAATTTCGTTGCGGCCGTAGTTCGCGATGAAGTGGTTGCGATAGAAGCCTAATCCATACTCGATCGCGCGCGGCACGTCGTAGACAGCAATATCAGGCAGCTGCCCGAGCGCCGTGAACTGCAACGAAGCCTGCACCGTCCTGGCGGATTGCAACGCATCGAGGATTGGCGCCGTTCCACGCAGGAGCATGGCGAAGGCGATCACAACGGGCACCAGTGTAGCGAAACGTAGCACGCGGTAGCCGCTGCCCAGCAGAGTAGCGATGAACAACGCAAAGGTAGAGACCGCCAGCAGTCCCGCAACGACCAGTACCGCGGTTGGCCACGGCTGATGCAAAACTCTGAACGGCACCAGGAAAATCGCAATCAGCAGCGCTGCCGAAATCGCCGCATGAACCAGGATCAACCACAGCGGCGGCTTGTCACCTTCTTGTTCACGGCGGCGAATGAAATCGGCCAGCAGGATGGTCGCTGCCGGGATCGCCGGCAGAATGTATCCCGGCAACTTCGAGCGCGAGAACGAAAAGAACAGAACAGGAAAGAGGAACCAGATGGCCAGGAAAACCCGCAGGTCTTCCTGCCCGGCAGGCTGCTCGACCGAGAAGCGCCATTCGCGGACAGCGTCAACGACTGCGGCGATGACGAAGGCAATCCACGGAACCAGGCCCAACAGCACCACCGGGAGGTAATACCAGAACGGCTGCGCATGGCGGTACAAGTCCGAGGTATATCGCGCCAGGTTCTGCTGCAGGATGAAGACGCGGAAGAACTCCGGATTGGCTCGCTGCACGGTGACATACCACGGAAGCGCGACCACCAGAAACAGGAGGATGCCCGCCGGCCAGAGCGTCTTCCGCAGCAGGCCCCATTCCCGGCGCAATGCGACAAACACAATAATGATGACGGACGCCAGGAATAACGCAACCGGACCCTTCGCCAGTGTCCCTAATGCCAGGAACAAGTAGAACGCCAGCAGCCACAGGCGACTGCGTTGCGTGTACCAACCGAACCACGAGAGCATCGCGACAGTGAAGGTCGCGGCCAGCGGCATGTCCATGCTGGCGCCGCGCGAAAAGCCGATCACCATGACGGACGCTGCGGTGATCAGCGCAGCATCCAGCTGCATGCCCTTGTAGAAGCGCCGCGCCCAGAAATAGAGGAAGAAGACCATGAGGGTGGCCAGCGCCACCGAAGGCATGCGCGCTGCCCAATCATGCACGCCGCCGGCTGCTTTGTAGGCGATGGTTGCCATCCAGTAATACAGCGGCGGCTTCTCCAGCCACACCTTGCCCCACAATGTGGGAGTGACATAATCATGTCTCTGGAGCATCTCGCGCGCAACCTGCGCATAGCGCGGCTCGTCGGCCCCGAGCAGGCCGACGCTTTGCACTCCTGCAAGAAACAGGAAGCCACAAACCACCATGAGGATGAGCAGGTCGGTCGAGCGGCGGAGACGATCGCCGGCAGGGGCAGGAAGAGCTTTCTGGCGACGAATGGCGATGGCTATTGCACCTTCGAACGGTAACCGCGGAGCCGAACTTCCCTGAGCACCTGTTCCAGTGCCTTGGAGAGCGGGCCATTCACGCCACAACCGCTGGCGCATTCGTGGCCCCCGCCTCCAAAGCATTCTGCGATCTCCGCGACGTTCACACTGTTTTTGCTGCGCAGGCTTACACGGAAGTTCCCGCCGGGCAGCTCGCGGAAGAAAAGCGCAACCTCGATCCCGCCGATCGCGAGCGCATAATTCACCAGCCCTTCGCAATCTTCTTCCGTGGCGCCGCAGTGCTGCATCATCTCCTGGGTAACATGCATCCAGACGAGATCGCCTTCACGGTGCAGATTGGTGAGCGCGTTCCCGAGCAGCCGCATCTTCGAAACCGCGGCCGAGAAGTAGACATTATGCGCGATGTGGACCGGGTCAGCGCCGCAGCGGACCAACTCCTCAGCCAGCTCGAAAGTGCGGGCCGTGGTGCCGGGAAAACAAAACGAGCCTGTATCGGTGAGCACGGCGGTGTACAAGCAGGTCGCCATTTCCGGCGTGATCTTCACCCCGGCACGGCGCGCCAGCAGAAAAATCATCTCCGCCGTGGCGCATGCGCTGGTATCAATCCAGTTCACATCAGCAAAAGGGCGGGCGGTCGCGTGGTGGTCGATGTTGATCAGATAATGGCGCTCCAGCCCGGGCAGCCGGGTGCGGGCCACGCCGTCGCACTCCAGGATGATGGCAGCCTCAGCGTGGGGCGCCTCCGACGTACTCCGCAGCACGGAGTCGCTGAACGGCAGACGACGGTAGATGACCGGGACCCCGTCACTCAACACGACCGAGGCCTGCTTGCCCATGCTGCGCAGGATCTGGGCGCACGCCAGGGTGGAACCAACGGCGTCGCCATCGGGCCGGGCGTGCGATGTGAGGAGAAAGGTATTTCGTCTCCCGATCTGATTTAGAACTTCGTCCAGCATCCCTGAAATTGAGGCCTATGGCTCGACAAACCGTACTGACCGGGCATCCCGGGTGGAGCACGCCTTCAGGCGTGCAGAAAGCCTACCCAAAATGCTTTGCCATCCCGAGGCGGCTTAGCCGCCGAGGGACCTGCTTTTGTGTCGTCCCTAAAGGGACTCGATATCCTAAGACGATCGATGTCGGCACGACCAAGGTCGTGCCCTGACGCGGATCCTTCCAGTGCACACTCTCAATGCGATGCCCCGGCTAACGCTTCCTTTTTTTGATTCTGGTCAACAACTCATCGATGCGACTGCTGTACTGCTGCGAACGGTCGAGCACGAACACCAGCTCGGGAGAGTGCCGCAATCCCAGATTGGCGACGAGCTGATGCTTGATGTAGCCGACCGAGGCTTCCAGGCCTTGCATGCTCTCGGCCACCTGCTCGTCATCGCCTTCCACCTGCACGAACACTCTCGCGACTTTGCCATCGGGCGCGATCTGGACCTCGTTGACCGTCACCAGCCCGATGCGCGGGTCTTCCAATTCGCCTTCCACCAGGGTCGCAATCTCTTCCCGCAGCGCCTCGCCACGGCGTTCTCTCTGATGTTTTTGTGCCCTGTTCTCCATCTTTACCCTGACTACCGGGACAACAGGCGAACGTTCGAGCATACGCCTATTTCCCTATGATTCGGTGATAACCATCACGGCACATCGGTTGCCCGCTCGCCGGCCTCGGCTTCGCTGAGGAAGTCGAGAAAGGAATCGACTACTTCAGCGCCGCAGTTGTTGGCGACCCGCACCGCGTGCCGCTCGACATTGTGCATGAGGCCCTCGAGATAGGACCGCGAGCTCGAGATGCTTACCACTCTCAGCGTCGCGCGCTGCCAGGCGTTGCTGGGATCGAGCTCCGCGACAGCCACGTTGAAATGCGAACGCAGGCCGTCTTTGACGCTGCGCACCACCTGACGCTTGTCCTTCAGCGAATGCGCCGCTTCCATGCGGAGCTCCAGGGTGAGGTAGGCGATCATGCGATAGGTGGAAGCCCACGCATTATGCGTGGGGAAAGGGATGCAATATTTGCGAGCGCGCTTTAGCGCCGGATGCTTCTGGCTCGAACCCAATAATGATGCGACTGTCCCCCGGCTAAAGCCGGGGGCTTCCACCTTACACCAGCGCTTCGGCCGCGACCCGCTCGGTGACGAAAGCCTCGATCACGTCGCCGACCTTGATATCGCCGTAGTTCGCAATCGCGATGCCGCACTCCATGCCGTGACGCACTTCGCCGGCATCCTCCTTGAAGCGCCGCAGTGACCCCACCTTGCCCTTGAATACCACCACGTTGTCGCGCAGCAGGCGAACTTCGGAGTCGCGCTTGATGAGACCATCCACCACGTAGCAACCGGCGACCGTGCCGACCTTCGGAATGCGGAAGGTGTCGCGCACGTCGGCGCGTCCCTGATACGTTTCCTTGATCACCGGCTCAAGCATGCCGGTCATGGCGCGCTTGATCTCGTCCTGCAGCTCGTAAATGATCGAGTGCAAGCGGATGTCGACGTTCTCCTGCTCGGCCAGCTCCTGCGCCTTGCGTTCCGGCCGCACGTTGAAGCCGATGATGATGGCGTTCGACGCCGACGCCAGCAGCACATCGCTTTCGGTAATGGCGCCGACGCTGGAACGCATGATGTTGATCTTCACCTTCTCGGTCGATATCTTGGTGAGCAAATCACCCAGCACTTCGACCGAGCCCTGCACATCGCCTTTCAGGATGATCGGCAGCTCCTTCACGCCGGCGGACTTCATCTGTTCGGCGAGACCTTCGAGCGACACGCGCGAGCTCTTGGCCAACTGAGCTTCGCGGGCTTTCTGCTCGCGGTATTCGGAGATGTTGCGTGCCTTCTCACGGTCCGCAACCGCCACCAGCTGGTCGCCGGCTTGGGGCAGGCCTTCGAGCCCAAGAATTTCGACAGGCGTTGCCGGGGTTGCGCCATCGAGGGCCGCGCCGCGATCGTTGAACATCGCGCGCACTTTGCCGAAGACATTCCCCACCACGAAGTTATCGCCGTTATGCAGGGTTCCGTTCTGTACCAGCACCGTGGCCACCGGACCACGTCCGCGATCGAGCTTGGCCTCCAACACCGTACCGGTTGCCGGACGGTCGGGAACTGCCTTCAGGTCCTGCAAATCCGCAACCAGGCAGACCATTTCCATCAGCAGGTTGAGGTTGGTCTTCTGTTTGGCCGACACGTCGACGAAGACCGTCGTGCCGCCCCAGTCTTCGGGCATCAGGCCGCGGTCGGCGAGCTGCTTCTTTACCCGCTCAGGCAGAGCGTCGGGCTTATCAATTTTGTTTACGGCAACGATGATCGGCACCTTGGCGGCCGTCGCGTGGTCGATCGCTTCCAGGGTCTGCGGCATCACGCCGTCATCGGCAGCCACGACCAAGACGACGATGTCGGTGACCTTCGATCCGCGCGCGCGCATGCGGGTAAACGCTTCGTGCCCCGGCGTGTCGAGGAAGACAATCTCGCGGCCATAGGCGGGCGAATTGTTATCCGTGATCGCGACTTTGTACGCGCCGATATGCTGCGTAATTCCGCCCGCTTCGCCTTCGGCGACGTTGGTCGAGCGAATCGCGTCCAGCAGGCTGGTTTTGCCGTGATCGACGTGGCCCATGATGGTCACGACCGGCGGACGCGCCACAGCGTGCGCTGCAGCGTCTTCGCTTCCCGCCTCGGTCGGCACATTCTCCTGGGCAAGCTGCTCTTCGAAGGTGATGACGTCGGTGGTCGCGCCGAAGTGACGCGCCATCTCGGTGGCGAGCTCGGCGTCGAGCGTCTGGTTGACGGTGGCGAAGACGCCACGCGCCAGCAAACGAGCGATGAGGTCTTTCGCGCGAATGCCCAGCTTCTCTGCCAGATCTTTTACGCTGATACCTTCCGTAATCGTGATCGCGCGCGTGATCGGCAGCGGCTCGCTCGAGAGCGAGAGGCGCGGCGGCGGAACGAAGCCCTTCATCGGGCCTTCCTTCACACCACGCGGAGCCACATAGCGCTGTCCCGGACGTGCAGGGCGTCCCTGCGGACGCTGGCCGGTAGGCGGCGGCGGCGCGAGACCCGCACCTCCTCCAAACGGAGGACGCATTCCAGGTGCGCCAGCGCGCGTCGGGTGCGGACCGCGACGCTCACCGGGACGCAGCGGCGGCCGTCCGGTGGGCGCGCCTTGCGTAGGAGCCCCCGGACGCGGACGCTGGAAGATCGGTTTGCCGCGCTCGGGCATGGCTCCGCGAGCGGGAGCACCAGCGCTGGCGCTGGGACGCGGAGTCGGCGGCGCCTGCGGCGGCGCCGTGTACACCGGACGAGGTCCGGTCTGCGGAACAATCAGCCGGCGCTGCGGGCCGCCAATCGGCTGACCCGGCCGGACCGCTGGCGGTGGAGAGGGACGCGGGACAACTTGATCAGGCGACATGACCGAACCGGGCCGCGTGGCCGGAGACGACACACGCGTCGCTGCCGGCGGAACGGCCGCGGCGGAAGGCGCAGTCGCTGCGGGCGCAGACGACCGAGCTTCAGCTGGAGACGCAGCCTCGGCGATCCCTTCTATCGGAACCTCTGCTTGAGTCGCGGGAATCTGATCTTCGATCACCGGCTCTGACGGTCTCGTGGCAGGCGCTGCGGACTGCACTGGAGTCGCGGCGGGTGTCGCCTTTGGCGGAATGAATACAGCAGCTGGGGGACGGGCGACCGACTGCGGCGTGATGAAACGCGGCGCCGGCTTGGGCTCGGCCGGGGCTGCCGGTGTGGCGCTCGCCGTGGGCGATGCTGTGACGGACGGCTTCGGCGCAACGGCGGAGGGCCGGGCAGCGGCGGTTTTCGTCGGCTGCGGTACAACGGGCGTGGCGGGACGCTGGGGCACCTGCGGCTGAGCGGCTTTCTGCGTGATCGCCTTCAGCACATCGCCAGGTTTGGAGATGTGCGACAGGTCGATCTTCGGCTTGAATTCGTCAACCGGCACAGCACTGCGGCTGCCGCGGGTTGAGCCGGGCTCGCCATGCTGCTGGTAATAGTGCTTGACCTTCTCGGCTTCGTCGACTTCGATCGAACTCGAGTGGGTCTTCTTTTCGGTGACGCCCACCTTGGCGAGAATGTCGAGGATCACTTTGCTCTTCACCTCGAGCTCTCGTGCCAGGTCATTGATTCTGATCTTTAGCTGCTGCTGCATTCCGCCCTGTCTTCCTCCGCTATTGTTCCGTCCCGTTATGCCGTCATTGCATCCTCACGCTAATGTGCTCCGGCTTACGGCGGGAAACCGCAAGCTGGGCCACTTGATTCCTTAGTCGCGTAATCCGGTTTTCTGGGGACCGGGTAATTCCTCGTCCGAAATGTCTTGCCGGTCCTCAGGCGTCTCCGGCCGCTCATGGACGACGACTTCGCTTTCGTCAGCCGGCGGCGCATTCTCGACACCGTCAATCACTTCGGCTTCGAAGTACTGCCCGTCCTCAACCAGTTCTTCCACGCTCTGGTCACTGGCCTCGGCTTCATCGTTCAGACCTTCCGAGTCCCCTGACATGCCGGCGGCATCGGGTCCTTCGCGGCTCTCGTCGCCGCCGCCCGCGACCATTGGGTTCTCCGGTAGCGGCGTTTCATCGCTACCCGGCAGGCCCTCACCGGGCGTCGGCTCGTCTGGAACTACTGGTTCTGCCTCGAGGTTCTCCCCGTCGATGGCTTCACCCTCGGGGCTTGCCTCGGCTGCCGCCGCAGCATCGAGCATCGAGAAGTAATTGTTCACCGCGATGCTGATCTTCTCGATCGTCTTGGGTCCGATGCCGGGCACTTCTTCCAGCTGCTCCGGCGTCATGTCGGCCAAAGCTTCCACGC
>Ga0335077_10001708_pt1 | contig 26099 bp, 25 predicted proteins | sample Lox_Sample_31_FD_207151 | JGI IMG/M metagenome (GOLD analysis project Ga0335077, IMG submission 207151) | Soil microbial communities from Loxahatchee National Wildlife Refuge, Florida, United States - Lox_Sample_3.1 | ecosystem: Environmental > Terrestrial > Soil > Wetlands | place: USA... | reverse complement strand
ACGTCGGGTGCCGGCTTGCAGGGGAAGCCATCGGTTCCTTGCACATGATCGAAGTAGGAGAGCAGGCCGAACTGTTCGAGGACGGCGCGCGTGGTCGGCGTGCCCTTGGTGGTGGCGGTGCCTTTGCGGCCGCCCAGAGCGGCGAGCGCTTCGGAGACGCCGGGATAGACGTGGGTGAGCGAGTGGCCGCGCGAGAGGTAAATGGCGCGGTACTGCTTGAGAAGATCGTCCAAGAGCTCGCGCGTGGCGCCGGGGAAGACGTCGCCGAAGAGGTCGTCGAGGTGGCGGCCGATGTAGCTCTTCAGGTACTCGAACGTGACGGGCGGGCAGGGGTTGCGATCGAGGACCTGCTGGACGGCGCCGCAGATATCGAGCGCCGAGTCCAGAAGGGTGCCGTCGATATCGAACAGGTAGACCGGAAAGGACGGGATCACGCCGGCTGCGAGCCCTCGCTCAGGCCGGGGACGCGGCGTCCGCCTTCGGGGCGGAGCACCTGCTGGGTGTGGTCGGCGGAGTCCTTGGGGCCGGTCAACGGCGGCAGTTCCTGTCCCTTGATGAGTTGCATGACCTCGTTGCCGTCGAGGATTTCGCGCACCAGCAGGGTTTCGGCGATGCGGACGAGGGCGTCGGACTGCTCGTCGATGATGGCGGCGGCGGTGTTATAACCGCCCTGCACGAGCTTCTTGACCTGCTCGTCGATGCGGATGGCGGTCTCTTCGGAGTAGTCGCGGTGCTGGGCGATCTCGCGGCCGAGGAAGATCTGCTCTTCCTTCTTGCCGAAGCTCAGGGGGCCCAACTCGCTCATGCCCCACTCGCAGACCATCTTACGGGCCATATCGGTGGCGCGCTCGATATCGTTGCCGGCGCCGGTGGTCATGTGGTGCATGTACTTTTCTTCGGCGATGCGGCCGGCCATGAGGATGGAAAGTTGAGCGAGCAGGTATTCCTTGTTGTAGCTGTGCTTGTCGTCGATAGGGAGTTGCATGGTCACGCCCAGCGCCATGCCGCGCGGGATGATGGTGACCTTGTGCAGCGGGTCGGCGTTGGGCATCACGGCGGCGACCAGGGCGTGACCGGCCTCGTGGTAGGCGGTGTTGCGCTTCTCGGCGTCGCTCATCACCATGCTCTTGCGTTCGGCGCCCATGAGGATCTTGTCCTTGGCGGTCTCGAAATCGAGCATCATGACGACCTTGCGGTTCTGGCGCGCGGCGTTGAGCGCGGCCTCGTTCACGAGGTTGGCGAGCTCCGCGCCGGCGAGGCCCGGTGTGCCGCGGGCCAGCACCGTGAGATCGACGTTGTCGCCCAGCGGGATTTTCTTGGTGTGGACGCGCAGGATGGCTTCGCGGCCCTGGACATCGGGGCGGCCGACGACCACGCGGCGATCGAAGCGGCCGGGGCGCAGCAGCGCGGGATCGAGGACGTCGGGCCGATTGGTGGCGGCGACGAGGATGACGCCTTCGTTGGATTCGAAGCCGTCCATCTCGACCAGCAACTGGTTGAGGGTCTGCTCGCGCTCGTCGTGGCCGCCGCCGAGGCCGGCGCCGCGATGGCGCCCGACGGCGTCGATTTCATCGATAAAGATGATGCAGGGGGCGTTTTTCTTGCCCTGCTCGAAGAGGTCGCGGACGCGGCTGGCGCCCACGCCGACGAACATCTCGACGAAGTCCGAACCGGAGATGGAGAAGAAGGGAACGCTGGCCTCGCCGGCGATGGCGCGGGCGAGGAGAGTCTTGCCGGTTCCGGGAGGCCCGATGAGGAGCACGCCCTTGGGAATGCGGCCGCCGAGCTTCTGGAACTTCTGCGGCTCGCGCAGGAACTCGATGATCTCCTGAAGCTCTTCCTTGGCCTCTTCCACGCCGGCCACGTCTTTGAACGTGACCTTCTTCTGCTGGGTGGAATGCAGGCGCGCGCGGCTCTTGCCGAAACTGAGGGCCTTGTTTCCCCCGCTCTGCATCTGGCGCATCATAAAGATCCAGAAGGCGAGCAGAACGATGAAGGGGGAAGCGTTGAGGAGGATGGTCAGCCAGTTGCCTGTCGAGGTGTCTTTGATCGTCATATTGACGTTCTTTTCCCTCAACAGGTCGTAGAGCTGCGGGTAGTTCAGCGGGATCTGGGTGTGGTAGCCGAGGTTGGGATTCTGGTAGGTGCCGTGGGCATCGCGGTCGGCGATGATGACGTCCTTGATTTCGCCGGCTTTCACCTTGTCCAGGAACTGAGTAAAGGTGATGTTATCCTCTTTGACCCCCTTGCCCGACTGAACGACGGCAAAGAGCAATACCGCCAAGCAGATAAGGACAACCCAGAAGATCAAAGTCTTGATGTTCGAATTCACGAAACCTCCAACCGGCCTCTACAACTTGATAGACGCCGCCCCACCCGCTCCCGATTCCAATTTGTCACCTGGCCGTCACCTCTTCGACCCGCAAAACCAACCTGGTGGCGGGACCCGCGGCGCTGCCGGCCGCCGGCCCGAAGCGCCTGGCCCATACGATGCGGGAGCCGGCCGTCAACACCGGCCATGTGCCCCGCTCCCAAAGTGGGATGCGCGCATCCTGAAAAAGGTCCTTGACCCTTTTTTCACCCGAAGCCCCCGCCGGCTGGTACCGGTCGCCCGGCCGCCAGTTACGCAGTTCCAGGGCGCCGGACAGGCAGGTCCAGTCGAGGTGACCCACCACACCATTATATACGGATTCTTCCGTACCCGAAGTTTCCGATTTTTCAATCAGTTCCAGCGATACGGAGAGGCTCGTGCCGGGTACCGGAACGACCTCTGGGACGGTAATCGGGAGATTGTACGGCCGGACGGGCGCGGGACGGGCGAAGCGAATCCACTCGAAAGAACGGCAAATATCGAGTTCGGGGGCCTGCACGCGTCCGGCTCGAGCGGTTGCCGCGAGCCGGAGCACCGCTTCGACGTGGCGAAAATCGACGGCGCGGAGGTCGCCCTTGGCCGATTCGATAGCCCGGCGCACGAGGCGGCGGGCGGCGGCGAGCGGCAGGCTGGCGAGGGCATCGGCGCGGAGCAGGATGCCGTCTTCGGGGCGGCTGGAATCCAGGTGCTCCGCGGCGAGGCGGGTGATCTGTTCCCGCCAGTACGCTTCTTCGGCCGCGGCCCAATCGGCGGTATGGGCCAGAGTCTGGGAGATGGCCGGGTTCCATTCGCGTGCCAGTTGGGGGAGCAGCAGGTGGCGGATGCGGTTGCGGGCGAATTCGAGGGAGGCGTTGGAGGAGTCGTCGCGCCACGGGATGCCGCGCTCGCGGAGCCAGGCGCGCACTTCCTCGCGATCGATTTCGATCAGCGGGCGGATGAGCCCGCCGGCGGTGACCGGCCGGATGCCGGAGAGGCCGGCGGTGCCGGCGCCGCGCAGGAAGCGGAAGAGGACGGTCTCGGCCTGGTCGGAGCGGGTGTGGCCAAGGGCGATGCGATCGACGGTTCCGCCGGCGAGTTTTGCGCGGAAGACCGCCAGCCGCAGTTTGCGGGCGGCCTGCTCCAGATTGCCCGCGCCGGGCTGGAGCGGGGCATCGTGAACGGCGCACGGCAAGCCGAGGCGCCGGGCGGACGCGACTACAAATTCCGCGTCCTCATCGGATTCCTTGCCGCGCAAACGATGGTTGACGTGCAGCACGTGGGGCGAATAGCCCAGCTCGAGAAGGGCGTGCAGCAGGCAGACGGAATCGGCGCCGCCGGAGACGGCGACGCCGGCTTGCTGGCCGGGATGGAGCATCTGGCGGCGGCGGATGGTGGCGCGGATGCGGTCGAGCAGCGAATGCACTACTTCTTCTGATACCCCGCCGGAATGGCGAACACGGAATCCGGGACGGCGGCAGTAGAGAAGCCGCTCGATTCCATGGTCATTTCCAGGAGCGATCCGCCGCCGGCGCCGCCGCGCGCCGCGCCCATGCGGGCGAGCGCCTGTTCGGCGGCGGCTGCCTGCGGGCCGCCCTGCTTCTTCATTTCTTCCAGCCGGGCCATGGCTTGCGCCATCCCCTGTTGCATCTGCGCTGCTTGCGCATCGCCGCCGGCGCCGCCCATTTTCATGCGCATGACCTGCATGACGGTGACGCCGTTGAGGCCGGCGATTTTGCGCTGCAGCTCGACCATCGCTTTTTGCATGCCGGCATTGCCACCGCCGCCGGCGAGCGAAGCCCACGGAAACTTGTCGCCGTTTTTCTGGAAGAAGGCGCGCGCCTCCTGGGCGCCGGGAACGTCGGGCGAGATCCACAGTTCGACTTCGATCTGCATCTTCATGCCGGGCGCGCCCTGCGCGCTCTCGACGCTCATGGTCATCATCACCTGGCTGGCGTTGAAGCCGTTGATGTTCCTGCGCTCGCCGGTCTCCTTGATATCGACTTTGACGTCGGCGCCGGTGTCTTTCATCATCTGGCCCAAGTCGCTGAATTTGGTGACGGTGTACGACTTCTGGTCGTTATTGATATTGGTGAGGGTTTGGGCCTCGAAGTCGACGATGTGAGAGGTGGAGCCGGCGTCGACCTTCATCTTCTGGCCTTTGAAATAGTGCCTGGTGGTCGGATTGGACGCGTTCATGGCGGAAGCGGCCATCCCGGTCGCCGATTTGCGGGTCTGGACGTAGCTGAAATCGGCGCGCGCGGTGAGGGTGCATAACAGCGAGAGGATGAGAACGGGGGCGATCTTCATTGGTTGTGGGCTCTCCCTTGGGTAGTGTATCGCGCGGCTTTCTGTCCGTGTGAATCCGTGCGTATTCGTGGCCCTGAACGTCCGGCCCGGATGCACACGGACGGACACCGATTGAAAAAACGCCCCGCTCCGCAAGCGTGTTATAAGAGAGATTGGCATCTGGAATAGTCGCCCTTTTCCCCTTGTAAGGATGGTCGCGCGCAGTGTGTGCCAGAGCCATTCCGTTTGGAGCTGATCATGGAACAAACCGCAGATATCGCTCTCATTGGCCTTGCCGTCATGGGCCAGAACCTCATCCTCAATATGAACGACCACGGGTACACCGTGGCGGCGTTCAATCGGACCACGTCCAAGGTCGATGAATTCCTCAATGACGCCGCCAAAGGCCGCAAGACGATCATCGGCGCGCATTCGATGGAGGAGATGGCGAAGCTCCTGAAGCGGCCGCGGAAGGTGATGCTCATGGTCAAGGCCGGGAAACCCGTCGATGAGTTCATCGAGCACCTTCTCCCTTACCTGGAGCCGGGCGACCTGATCATCGACGGCGGCAACTCGCATTTTCCGGACACCATCCGGCGGACGCAGTATCTGGAAAGCAAGGGGCTGCTGTTCATCGGCACCGGCGTCAGCGGCGGGGAAGAGGGCGCGCGTTTCGGCCCGTCCATGATGCCCGGCGGGAGCGTGAAGGCGTGGCCGATGGTGAAAGACATCTTCCAGGCGATCTGCGCCAAAACGCCGGAGGGCGAGCCGTGCTGCGACTGGGTCGGGTCCGACGGCGCGGGCCACTTCGTGAAGATGACCCACAACGGCATCGAGTACGGCGACATGCAGCTCATCTGCGAGGCGTATCAGCTCATGAAGGAAGGCCTCGGCATGTCCAACCAGGAGATGCACGAAGTGCTCACGGAATGGAACAAGGGCGAACTGGACAGCTACCTGATCGAGATCACGCGCGACATCCTGGGCTACAAGGATCCGGCGACCGGGGAGGCGACCGTCGATGTGATCCTGGACACCGCCGGGCAGAAGGGCACCGGCAAGTGGACGAGCGTCAGCTCGCTCGATCTCGGCATGCCGGTGACGTTGATCGGCGAGGCGGTGTACGCGCGCTGCCTGAGCGCGATGAAGGACGATCGCGTGGCGGCGTCGAAGATTCTGAGCGGTCCCAAATGCAAGTTCGACGGGGACAAGAAGGCGTTTGTGGAGGACATCCGGCAGGCGCTGCTGGCCAGCAAGATCGTGAGCTACGCGCAGGGATTCATGCTGCTGCGCGAAGCCGCGAAGGAATTCAAGTGGGACCTGAACTACGGCGCCGTCGCCATGATGTGGCGCGCGGGCTGCATCATCCGGAGCGTGTTCCTGGGCAAGATCAAGGCGGCTTTCCAGACGAATCCCGGGCTCAGCAACCTGCTGCTCGACGACTATTTCAAAGGAGTCATCGAGCGCTGCCAGGGGTCGTGGCGGCGGGTGGTGGCGAAGGCGGTGGAGACGGGCGTGCCGGTTCCGGCGTTCACAACCGCGCTGGCGTTCTACGACGGCTACCGGAGCGAGCGGCTGCCGGCGAACCTGCTGCAGGCGCAGCGCGATTACTTCGGCGCGCACACCTACGAGCGGGTCGATAAGGAACGGGGCAAGTTTTTCCACACCAACTGGACCGGCAAGGGCGGCAACGTCTCCGCGGGAACCTACACGGTATGAGCGCGGACGTAACCGGCCGCGCTGCCAAAATCCGACTGCTGCTGATGGACGTGGACGGCGTTCTGACGGACGGCAAGCTGTATAACGTTCCCGGCCCGGACGGCAAGATGGCCGAGACCAAGGGCTTCGATTCCCAGGACGGCATCGCGCTGCAGTGGTGCGCGCGCCTGGGGATTCTCACCGGCCTGATCAGCGGGCGCGTTTCGCCGGCCACGGCGGAGCGCGCCGCGCAGTGCAAGTTCAAGTACGTCTACCAGGGGCACACGGAGAAGATCCCGATCCTGGAGGAGATCCTGGCGGATGCCAAGATCTCAAAGGAGCAGGTGGCCTACATCGGCGACGACTTCACGGACGTGGTGGTGATGCGGCGGGTGGGGCTGGCGATTGCGACGGCCAACGCGCGGCCGGAAGTGAAGCCGATCGCGCACCACGTCACGGAGGCGCGCGGGGGCAGCGGCGCGGTCCGCGAGGCGATCGAGATCATTCTCAAAGCCCAGGGCCGCTGGAGCGAGATCCTGAAACACTACGAAGTGGAATCTTGAGAGGAGAGACTTTGATGAGCACCGGTTTGAACATTCCGAAAGAAGGCGCGCTGGATTTCGTGTCGCTGGGCGCGTTGGTACACCGGCTGGATCCGGGAATCATTCCTTTCCGCAAGGCGACCCATTGCGACATCCACGTGAGCGGCGGCGAGTTCAACTGCGCCGCGAACCTGTCGGATTGTTTCGGCATGAAGACCGGCATCGCGACGGCGATGGTGGACTATCCGATCGGCGACCTGATCGCCGAGCGTGTTCGCGCCATGGGCGTGAAGCCTTTCTACAAGCGCTTCAAACACAATGGCGTGAACGGGCCGAACATGGCTACCGTGTTCAGCGACCGCGGGCTGGGCGTGCGCGGGCCGGTGGTGTTCTACAACCGCTCGAACGAGGCGGCGGGCCTGCTGAAGCCGGGCGACTTCAACTGGAAAGAGATTTTCGGCGGCGGCGTGCGCTGGTTCCATTCGGGCGGCATCTTCGCGGCGCTTTCGCCCACAACGTCGGACGTAATTATCGAGGCCATGGCGGCTGCGAAGGCGGCGGGGGCGATCATCAGCTTCGATCTGAACTATCGCGCCAAGCTTTGGAGCATCTCCGGCGGCGAGCAGCGCGCGGTGGAAGTGCTGGACAAAATCGTAAAGAACGTGGATGTGCTGGTGGGCAACGAGGAAGATCTGCAGAAGGGCCTCGGGATTTCGGGGCAGGACGTGGAGGCCAAGGGCAAGCTGGATCCGAGCGCGTTCTTCGCCATGATCGACAAAGTGGTGAAGAAGCATCCGCACGTGAAGGTGGTGGCCACGACGCTGCGCGAGGTTCACTCCACCAACTGCCACAGTTGGAGCGCCGTGGCGTGGATCAACGGCAAGACGTACCAGGCTCCGACGGCCGAGCTGGACGTTTACGACCGCGTGGGCGGCGGCGACGGCTACGCGTCGGGTTTCTTCTTCGGCCTGCTGACCGGCGAAACGCCCGAGGAAGCGGTGACACTCGGCTGGGCCCACGGGGCGCTGCTGACCACGTTTCCGGGCGACACGACGATGGCGACGCTCGACCAGGTGCGCGCGTTCGCCAAGGGCGGGTCGGCGCGCATTCAACGGTAGGGCGGAGCGGGCGGGCCGGGAGGTCCGCCCCACGCTACACTGATTGCATGACTCTTCACCGGCGCGCGCTGGCGCTCCTCCTGATCTGCTCCCCGATGGCGTTCTCGCAGGGATTCGAAGCGTCTTTCAGCGGCGGTGAATCTTACGTCAACACCAAGAGCGCGAACTTAGGGACCTACAGTCCCGATCCCAACAGCGGCACTTATACCCTTCACGACGGATTCCGGATCGCGCTGCGGATGACTTTGAACCAGGGGCGGTTTTTCGGCCACGAATTCGGCTACGCGTATACCCACACGTCGCTCGATGTTCCCCAAAGCGCTCTGAACGGCGGCTTGATCACGCTGCCGGGCAGCGCGCAGACGGTTGCCAATATCGGTCTGCCGGCGCACCAGGGATTTTACGATTTCCTCGTCTACGCCATTCCGGAAGGCAAGCGTTTTCGCCCGTTTGGCTGCGGGGGCGTGCAGTTCACCTCGTTTCATCCCGAGGGGTCGTACGGCTCCGAGACCAAGTACGGAATCAACTACGGCGGCGGATTCAAGATCAAGGTGCTGGAGAACTGGGGCCTGCGTTTCGACCTCCGTCAATACAACATGAGCAAGCCGTTCAACCTGCCGAACGCCAGCGGCCGGCTGCTGCTATACGAGTTCAGCGTCGGCCTGTCGTTCATGATGTAGGCGATGCGGATGCCGAAAAGCGGTCACGCGGCGCGTCGTATCGCGTGGTAAACGACAAGAACCACAATGGCGCCTACGACCGCTACAGCTATGCTGTAGAGGTTCAGCCCGGTGACGCCGCTGGCTCCGAAGAATGTGAACAGCCATCCTCCAACGACGGCGCCCACGATTCCCAGGATGATGTCGAGGATAATCCCCTCGCCTGTTTTGTTGACAATTTTACTGCCGATGAAACCGGCAAGCAGCCCCAGAACGATCCAAGCCAGAAAAGACATTGTCTTGTTTCTCCATTACCATGGGGTTCGATTGTGCTGGTACCGTAGCAGATGCATTATTTTCACGGTTGATGCGCGGCTAGCTCCTTTGACCAAAAGTCTTCCAGTCCCACGACAATCTGCTTCGAAACATCAGCTGGCTTTGCGTCGGCGTTCACCCGAACCACATGAGTCTGGCTCGCCCATCCGGCCAGGAGCGCGGCTTGCTCGCGGAATTCCCGGATGCGGCGGTCGATGTTTTCCGGCGTGTCGTCGATCCGTCTGCGGGCCAGCATTCGCTTACGGATGACATCGTCCGGCGCTTCCAGCACCACTACGACGGCCTTCGGCAGGCGCTGGTCTTGCAGGATTCGATCCAACGCCTTGGCTTGCCCGGCGGTAGCGGGGAATCCGTCGAGGATGAAGCCATTGGGCAGGTCGGCCCGGATGAGGCGGCGCCTGATCAGCTCCGCGGCCTCGTCATCCGGCAAGACTTCCCCGCTGGCGATGGCGGCCGCGAGGGCCTTCGCGACGGGGTCCTTTTTCTTCCCCGATGAGATTGCCTGCTTCAGCAGGTCGGACATCGATAAAGCTTTAATGCCGTATTTCCTGGCGAGAAACGCGGCCTGCGTGGACTTGCCGCTTCCGGGCGGGCCGACCAGAAGAATGACCTTCGGAGCCGCCGCCTGCGCCAAGGCGATGTTCACGCCGAGTGTTGCACCGAATATCGTTGCTGCGATGGAGTGCTTCATCATGTCGGATCTATAGATGTGAGTCAGGCATATTGGATCGGAACTTTTCAGCGCATCGCCGGAAAGCTTCCAACCGCGGACAGGCCGGTGGCTGCCGAATTCCCGGGTACTGCCGGCGCCGACTTGACGAGACTCTCGATCCCGGCCACGCGGGCGGCCACCTGCTGACGCCCTCCCTGCCGGATTTCCCTTCGGAGCGGCGAGGGTACGTGCAACGGTGGGCACCGTTGTTGGAAGGTGCAATCACGTACGCTGGCAAGATTTTACACCCAGATCGTCCACCGAGCATCCATGTGACGTTGAAGTGGGCGATGACGCCCGCGAAGACCCGACCTACCGAGTTTATGGAAAAGGAGCACACGAATGACTAAGTTGCGAATTATCGCGGCCGCAATCGCCCTTGCCGCCTGCACGACGACAGCGAATGCGGACGTCTACAACAAGAAAACCAAAGTAACGTTCAGCGGACCGGTTCAGGTGCCGAACGCGCACGCGAAAAGCGGCGTGACGACGTTGCCGGCGGGGACGTACATCTTCAGGCTGGTGGATTCGCCCGCGCAGCGCCACATCGTGGAAGTCACCAACTTGAGGGGAGATCACGTTTACTCGACGATCCTCGCGATCAACGATTACCGCGTGAACGCCAGCAGCAAGACCGTGATGTACTTCAGCGAGCAGAAGGCGGGTACCGCTCCGCCGGTCAAGGCGTGGTTCTATCCGGGCGACAACTACGGCCAGCGGTTCGTATATCCGAAGCCTAAGGCGGTCGAGATCGCCGCCGCCGTCAACCAACCGGTTCCCTCTCACGAAGTAGTTGTCGTGGAAAAGACAAAGTACGTAGAAGTGCCGGTGTATATCGAGACTCCCGCAAAGCAGGAAACCGCTTACACCGCGAACACTTTCGATAAGGTTGACGCTACCGATACCGCCGGCGTGGACGGCGAGGCCGTCAAGGAAGCGCCGGCAGCGCCCGCCGCACCAGCCAAACTGCCGAAGACCGCTTCGCCGCTTCAGTTCATCGGGCTCATGGGCCTGATGCTGTTGGCCGCGTCGTTCCTGCTCCGCCGCCTGTCGGTACAGCCGAAATAGTCGGCCTGCCGGGATGGAGGCGGCCGAGGAGCCTCCTTTGCCTCGTGCATCGGTGCATCATGATAGTCAGAATCCAAGCCCGGCCGGCGGCGCTGATTGCGACAGTTCTCAAAGCTGCGCAATTATTCACGTTTTCCGCCGGCGCGGGCCTTCTCGGATGGGCGGCTTTCGTGGTTCTCGATTCTACGTATACACAGTGGGCCGGCGCACGCGCCCTGGCGGCGGAGCGAGGGGAGGCTCAGGAGACGATCGTCCCCAAGTCCGCGTCCTCCGTGCGCAGCGCCGCAGCCCCTCGCGGGGCCGTGCTGGGCAACTTCGCAATGCCACGCCTGGGCCTGTCGTATGTTCTCCTGGAGGGGACGGACGCCAGAACACTGGACAAGAGCATCGGGCGCGTGGAGGATACGGCTCGCCTCGGCGAGTCCGGAAACATCGGGATTGCGGGTCACCGCAACACCCATTTCCGGAAGCTGGAATGGGTTCGCCGGGACGATGAAATCATCCTGACGTCGCACAACGTGGAATACCGGTACCGCGTGGAGTGGGTCCATTTGTACAAACCCGACGACCTGGAGGTGCTGGATCCCTCCCACGGTCCGGCGGTGACGCTGATCACCTGCTTCCCGTTCGAATATGTGGGGAGCGCTCCCCTCCGGTTTGTCGTCCGGGCCTTACCGGATGAGGCGACGCGGACGAAACTCGCGACCGCCCCCGGTCCAACGGCGGCAAAAAGATGAAGGGCCTACCATTCGGATCCGCTTTGGGCCTCCTGTTTCTTGCCGCTGTGCCGGCTGCCCAGGCCCCCGATCAAACCCCGGTGATCTCGATGGACGTCCGCCGGGTAGTCCTGTACGTCACGGTTCGGGAGGGCAACGCCAAATTCGTGGGAGACCTCAACAAGCAGGACTTCTCGGTCAAAGAGGATGGAACGCCGCAGGAGATCATCTCGTTCAGCCGGGACGACGTGCCGATCGCTATCGGTCTGCTGGTGGACAACAGCCAGAGCATGATGAACAAGAGCGCCGAGGTGGTAGCGGCGGCGAAGGCATTCGTCCGTGCGAGCCACCCCGGAGACGATATGTTCGTCCTGCATTTCAACGAGAATCTGACCTACGCCCTACCCAAGAACCTGCCGTTCACCGGCGACCGCGCCGAGTTGGACAGCGCTCTCGACCGGATCCGCGCAGACGGCAAGACAGCCCTCTACGATGCCATCTACGAAGGTCTGAAGCACCTGGAGAAATCCAATCTGACCAAGCAAGCCCTTTTCGTCATTACCGACGGCGGGGACAACATGAGCGTTCACAAAGCAGCCGATGTCATCCGGGCGGCGGGGCTTTCGGGAGCACTATTCTACGGAATCGGCATCTACGACCCGTCGGACGGAGATGCCAATCCCGGAGTCGTCCGGAAGCTGGCGCAGGATACGGGCGGCGAGGCTTATTTTCCAAAGGGCGTCGAGGAAGTGACGGGGCTCTGCCAGACGATTGCCCGCGACCTCCGAAGCCAGTACATGCTGTCTTACTCCCCGTCGAACGCCAACTACGACGGCAAGTTTCGCCGCATCGAAGTGAAGGTCAAGGACCCGCAGCACCGAAAGCTGATTGTACGCACGCGAACCGGCTATTACGCCACGGCTCCAAAGCCGGCAGATGGGAGGAAGTAATGCTTTCCAGGCGCACGTATCTCAAGTCGATGGGGGCCATGCTCGCGGCATCGCGGCTTCGGGCCCTGACGCCAGAGCCCGATTTCGGCGCGTATTCGGACGCCGAAAAAGAGAAGTTGATGCTTGCGGGGAAGATCATCTCCGCTCAGGACATCGGACACGGGGTCACGCATCCGGTGAAGGTGAAGCTGGAACTCGCCGGAGTCACCCACGACGCGGCCATTCAGATGATCGACAAGGATCTGCCCGATTTCTTTGCCACGGACGGAACCCGCGCGCCTTCGCGGGACTGTTGGCGATACAATATCGCAGCCTATAAACTCGATCGCCTGCTGGGCTTGAACATGGTTACGGTGGAGGTCCAGCGGGCATACAAGGGCAAGCCGGCGGCGTTCTCGTGGTGGGTGGACGACGTGATGTTCGAGGAGGCCGAGCGCGTGAAGAAAGACATCGCACCGCCCGACCCCGAGTCCTTCGACCGGCAGCGATGCCTGTGCCGCGTCTTCGACGAGCTGATCATCAACATCGATCGAAATCTCGGCAATCTGTTGATCACAAAGAGCTGGAAACTGGCGATGATCGACCATTCCCGATCGTTCAACATTTATCGCGGGATTCGGAACACGGAGAACCTCACCCGGTGCAGCCGAAGCCTGATGGAGGCGATGAAGGGATTGACTGCCGCAGGCATCGACAAGGCCGAGGCCCTGTACCTCACGGCTGCCGAACGGGCCGCGGTCCTTGGCCGCCGCGACCGGATCGTCGAGTTTTTCCAGAATCGCGCTAAGGAGAAGGGCGAGGAGAATGTTCTCTTCGGCTGAACCGGTGCGGCGCTTTGGCCGGCGCGCCTGGCTGCGTGGGGCAGCGGCTGTCCTGGCGGGGATTCCCTGTGCCGGCCAGCAAGGAAGACGCCTTCCGCCGCCGGAGGAGCCGCAGGCCGATCCAGGATTGCAGTCCCTGCTGGCGCGAATGAGAAGTGCCGTCGCGTCGAGGGACGCGGCCGCGGTGACCGCCCTCATGCTGCCGACGTTCAAAGTCGAATTCGATGTCGGAAAAGGTCCGCAGGTATTCCGGCGATATTGGAAACCGGAGGCCGGGGAGAGTCCGGTGTGGGAGATCCTTGGCAGGCTGCTGGCCCTGCCGGGAACGCCGGCTTTGCCCTCGCTTTTTTGCCTGCCTTACCTGTACATGCGATTTCCCAGAGATCTCGACCCTTTTGCGCACGTGGTGGCGGGCGCGGATACGAGTATCCGAGACCGCCCCGGTCCGGACGGGGCGGTCGCCGGGAACCTGAATTACTCGATCGTCCGGCTGGCGGAGCCGTTGGCGCCGCCGGTGATCATTCCCGGCGGGAAGTTTCTGGCCGTGGACGACCCGGACGCGGGACACGGATACGTGGCGGGCTCGGATGTGTACAGCCCGGCCGCGCACCGAATGTTCTTCGAACGAAGAAACGGAAAATGGCAGTGGATCAGCCTCGCGGCAGGCACACTTGCCGATCCTCCGGAATTGAAACGTCAGCCGGCCAAGGGGTGAGCAGATGCGGATCTCGCGGCGTTCGCTTCTCACTGGGGGGATTTGCTCGCTCGCGGCGGGCCAAACTCCGCACGACGAGTGGCAGGGCGCCGGGCGCGTTGTTGCGATAGGCGACATTCATGGAGACTGCGATGCGCTCGCGGCAGTGCTCCGGATGGCGGGCATCCTAAACGAGTCCGGCCATTGGGCGGGGGGATCGAGCCACGTGGTGCAAGTTGGAGACATTCCAGCCAGGGGACCGCAGACCCGAGAGGCTTTTGACCTTCTCATGCGGCTGGAGCCCGAGGCGTTGGCCGCGGGAGGCATGATCCATGCCCTCATCGGCAACCACGATGCGGGAAATATGTACGGCGACCTGAGAAACGTGCTCCCCGAGGAATATGGCGAGTTCAGGGAGGCGGGATCGGAGGAGCGTCTGGCGAAGGCATTCGAGGAGGAGGTTGCATCGCTGCGCAAGGCCGGCCAGGTCCCATCCCGCGCCGAGGACTTCGAATATTTCAAGAAGACGTGGTTCGAACGGCACCCGCCGGGTTTCGTCGAGCACCGGGCTGCATTCGGCCCTGCCGGAAAGTACGGATCGTGGATTCGACGGCACAACGCGGTGATCCGTATCAATGACACTCTCTTCGTTCATGGCGGAATCTCCCCGAAGTACGCCCGCACGCCACGGTCCGAGATAAACGCGACCATCCAATGGGAACTTCAGGATCCGTCCCGCCTGCCGCCCGGAATGACCACGGACACGCAAGGGCCGTTGTGGTACCGCGGCCTGTCGGAGGACGCGGAGAAACCGCTGGAGACTCACCTGGCGGCCGTCCTGCGCTTTCACCGGGTCAGCCGGATGGTGGTTGGGCACGCGGTCACGAGGACAGCGATCCTGCCTCGCTTCGGGGGACGCGTTGTCGACATAGACCTGGGCCTGTCCCGATTCTATGGCCGGCCGCCCGCGTGCCTCGTTCTGGAAGGGGGCTCGCCTGTGGTTCTGCACGCGGGCGCCAGAATCCCGCTACCCGGCGGAAAGCCTGGAGAGTTCGAGGAATACTGTCGCGCCGTCATAGCGGCCGATCCGAAGCCGTCTCCGGTGCTGAAACTCCTGGAGGATGCAGCCAAGCGGCGATAGACGAATCTCCGCCGGAGGCAGCCAGCCGGCGGGGATATTTCTTAGATCGGGCGGGGGTTCCCGACCATCACAACTCCGGATGCGTCACGGTCCGGGGAGGTTCATTTGTCTCCCGGTGAGCGACGCACGGCAGGGCGTTGTCCGCACCGGACGGAATACACGTGAATAGCGGCCAAACAGCAGCGCATATTCGTTTGAGCAGCTCGCAGCTGAATGCCGCCGCTTCCGCCACGGCTGCCATTTTGATCGCCCAGCAAGTGGCTTCGAATGCCTGTCGCGACGGCCTGCTTCTCTCGACATATCCGGTGAGCGCCTTGCCCTACTTCATCGCGGGGGCGTCGCTGGTGGCCATACCCGCGGCGCACGCATCGGGGCGGCTCCTTGCCCGGTACGGTCCGGCGCGGCTGTCACCGATGCTGCTCGCCCTGGGGGCGGTACTTTTTCTGGTGGAGTGGGCATTGCTCGGCCGGCCGCAGGTGGCATCCATACTGCTCTATGCGCAGTCGACGATTCTCGGCACGATAGGGATATCCACCTTCTGGTCGTTGATGAACGAGCGATTCGACCCCCACTCCGCGAAGGCGATGATCGCCAAGGCGGCGGGTGCTGCCACGCTGGGAGGACTGGTGGGCGGCATCGGGGCGGAGCGCGTGGTGGCACTGTTTCAGCGAGGGGCGCTGCTACTTTCGCTCGCCGCGCTGGCGGTTTTGGCAACCGCGGGAGCGATGGCGATAGCTCTCGGAGCCGGCACCGGCGGGCGGCACGAATCGTCGTCCGGCGAAGCGCCAAACGCCTGGACCGAGCTTCGCCGCATTCCCCTGCTGCGCGATCTCGGGCTGGTGACGGTGCTGACCGCCGTCGTGGCGGCACTTGCCGACTATTTCCTCAAGGCGGAAGCGGTTGCTCAGCTCGGCAAAGGCGAGCACCTGGTGCGCTTCTTCGGGGTCTTTTATGCCGCGACGGGTGTGGGCGCGTTCCTTTTGCAGGTCAGCCTGGGGCGTTTCGTGCTCTCGCGCTTCGGCCTTGGCGGATCGGTCGCGAGCCACCCGGCGGTGGTCGGGGCGGCCGGCCTGCTGGGGTTTGTGGCGCCCACGCCCTGGTGGGCCGTCGTTCCCCGGGGACTGGACATGATCTTCCGGAACTCGGTGACCCGCGCGGGATACGAACTTCTCTACACGCCTCTTGCGCCCGCCGCGAAGCGAAGCGTCAAATCGCTCATCGACGTGACCGGCGATTCGGCCGGCAAGGCGATGGGAGCGGGCCTGATCTTTCTGCTGGCCCTGCTGGGGCCGGCGCATTCGCTGACAGCCGTGAACCTGGCGATCGTGGCGGCATCGGCGGCCGGTTTCGCCGTGGCGCGGCGCCTGCACGCCGGATACGTGACGGAGCTGCAAGGAGGCCTGCGAAGGCACGGCGTTCAACTGGACGATGCCGCGAACCAGTCGCTCTCCGACTTCACGGTGGTGCGCAGCTTTGCGGGCCTGGACGTCACTACTTTGCAGCAGGTGATTGCGGAGCCGGCCGGCGATCCTGTGGCCGCGGCGTGTGCCGCGTTGCGCTCGAGGAGTAACACCCGGATTCGCATGACACTCGAGACGCTACCGCAGGATCCGGCGCTGATCGGCGTACTGGTTCCCCTGCTGGCCAATCGAAATCTGCTGCGCCAGGTAATGAAGGCCCTGAAGTCGTTTGGTCCGCGCGCCGCGGGGGAGATGGCATCGGCGCTACTGGACAGCAACACTCCGGAGGTGGTGCGGCGGCGGCTGCCGATGGTGCTCGGAGACTGCGATTCGCCGCTGGCGCGCGACGGTCTGACGGCGGCTTTGACGGCGGAACCCTTGCCGGTGCGGGCGCGCGCCGCCAGAGCGCTTCTGGCGCTCACCGAACGAAACCCCGCTTTGGCCGCTCCCCCGGCGGAGGCGATTGCGGCCGCGGAACGGCAGCTTCGCACGGGGCAAAACTCGCAAGACGATCGGGCATTCGTGTTCGACCTGCTGGCGCTGGCGTTCGAACGGGAGCCGATGCAAATCGCGGCGAAGGGGTTCGATTCCAACGATCCATGGGTACGCGGAACATCGCTTGAATACCTGGAGACGGTGCTGCCGCCCGGGCTGCTGGCGGCCCTTCGTCCCAGCCTGGCCGCATCCGCGCCCACTGCGCCGCCTCGCGAGGCCGCCGCCGTACGCGCCGATCTCTACAAAGCCGGAACCACCATGACCCTGTCGCTTGACGAAGTACGCCGTCAACTGCGTGCGCTGAACGAAGAGGAACCAGGGGAAACTGGATGACGATGGAGACTGCAGACGGAGCCACCCCAATTCTGTTGGTGGACGACGATCCTTCCAGCCTTGCTGTCCTGCGCGCCAACCTGAGCGGCCACGGATACCGGATATTCATTGCGCGCAACGGGGAGGACGCTCTGAAACTGGTACATCGCGAGCATCCGCTGGTTGTCCTGCTGGACGTGATGATGCCGGGAATGGACGGCTATGAAACATGCCGCCGCCTGAAGGAGGATCCCGAAACAGCTGGGGCCGCGGTGATCTTCCTCTCGGGTCTCGGAGAAACCCGCGACAAGGTCCACGGGCTGGCAGCAGGAGCCGTGGACTTCATCACCAAGCCGTTCCAAGGCGACGAGGTTGTGGCTCGCGTCAACGCCCATGCCACCATCCAGCGGCTGCAGCGTAAACTCGAAGCGCTGATCGTGGACCTGGCGCGGGAGCTTGCGGTCGCGCAGCAGCTCCTCTCCGAATCGCGCCAGCGAGTAGAGGGGCCACTTCTTGGAAACAGCGCCGCGGTCCGCGCGTTGCGCGAAATGATCAGCCAGCACGCCGCAACCACGGAGCCCCTGCTGCTGACCGGAACGCACGGCGCAGGCCACGAAGCGGTCGCGCGCGCGATCCACGATGCATCGTCCAGGCGGCAGCACGCGTTTCTCCACGTCAATTGCGGCCTGCTGTCGGGCACTGGTCCCGGACTGCTGCCCACGACTTCCGGCGAGAAGCAGCCGATGAGCCTGTTCGAGATGGCCGATCACGGGACGCTCTACCTCGAAGAGGCGCAGCGGCTGCCTGCCGAGATCCAGGACCGGCTGGCGGGCGTGCTCGCGGAAGGAAACCGATGGGACGTCCGGCTCATCGCCTACTCGCCCGCCGCGACCGGATTCGACCCCAAGCTGGCGGTTCAGTTGGAGGTCCGGCAGTTGCGCGTTCCCTCATTGGCCGAGCGCGCCGAGGACATTTCCGAGCTGGCGCGCTTCTTCGTCGAGCAACATGCCCGCCGCGTAGGCTCCGTGGTCCAGGGAATCGCCGAAGAGTCGCTGAACCGGCTGCGGAAGTACCGATGGCCCGGCGGCGTCCAGGAGTTGCAGAGCCTGTTGGAGCGCGCCGTCACCTCGGCCCAGGGAGTTCTAGTGGAGGTAGATCCGGCGCTGCTCGACGAAGGTTTGCCGCTCGGCTCCTATCGTCTGATGGAGAAACTGGGCGAGGGCGGCATGGGCGAGGTATGGCGCGCGCGCCATCATCTGCTGGCGCGGCCCTGTGCCGTGAAGCTGATCAAGTCGCAGTTACTGGGGGATGAAAATCGCAAGGAGACCCTGGAGCGCTTCCGCCGGGAGGCGAAGACCATCGCGCGCCTGAACTCCCCAAACACCGTGACCCTCTACGACTTTGGAGTGAGTGAAACCGGCAACCCGTACTTCGTGATGGAACTGCTGGAAGGCATGGACCTGTTCTCGCTGGTGGGGCGTTTCGGCGCCCTCCCGCCGGAGCGCGCGGTGCACGTGCTGCAGCAGGCCTGCCGTTCGCTCGCCGAGGCTCACGGCGCCGGGGTGATTCACCGCGATATCAAGCCGCAGAACCTCTTCCTGTGCCGCCTGGGAGTCGATTACGACCTGGTCAAGGTGCTCGACTTCGGCCTGGCGTGCTCGTTTCGCGAGGAAGACGATCACATCACGCGCGCAGGCGCTCTCACGGGCACACCGGCCTACATGCCTCCCGAGCGCGCGACAGGCGAAGAGGCGGACGAGCGGTCGGACCTGTATTCGCTCGGCTGCGTCGCGTTCTACATGTTGACGGGGGAACCGATCTTCGCAGGCGATCCAATGGCCGTGATGCTGAAGCACGTGCGAACGGCTCCCCGCGTCCCGTCCGCAGTGGCGAAGCAGCGGATTCCCGAAGAACTCGACCGAATCGTTCTGATGTGCCTGGAGAAAAGCCCTGAGAAGCGGCCGGCCTCCGCCCTGGAACTGTGGCGGCAACTGAGCGCCTCCAGCGTCTCGGGGCAATGGACTCCGGAAAGCGCCGAACGGTGGTGGCGCGAGCACGCGCCAAGCCCCGCCAGATCGGGCGCGGAGGAATCCGCCAGCGCCAACTCGCTGCCCAACCTCGGCCGGGGGTAGGATCAGACGCATTGGGGAAGATTGTCCGGCCGCCTCCCTCGAAAATACTTAAGTATTCACTTGACAATCCGCCGCACGCGGCGCGATACTTAAGTAGTAACTTAAGTAATCAAAAGGAGGGAATGAAAATGGAACGCGTCACCCACAGCACGTTTGTGATCGAACGAAGTTATCCGGCGCCGCCCGAGCGTGTTTTTGCGGCATTCTCGGATCCGGCGAAGAGGCGCCGGTGGAACGCCGGGCATGACTCCATGGATGTGGAGGAATTCCGGATGGATTTCCGCATCGGCGGCAGCGACCGCGTGCGTTACCGGTTCAAGGAGGGCACGCCATTTCCCGGCGCGGTGCTGGCGAACGACATCGCGTACCAGGACATCGTGGTCAATCGCCGGATCGTGTTCGCCTATGCGATGACGCTTGGCGACAGGCGGTTCTCCGTGTCGCTGGCGACGTTCGAGCTGTTGCCCGCCGGGGGCGGCACGGACCTCATCTTCACGGAGCAGGGAGCGTACTTCGAGGGCGCCGACGGTGCGCAGATGCGGGAGGGGGGCTGGCGCAAGCTGCTCGATCAACTGGCCGGGGAACTGGCGAGCCAGATCTGATGTCCGCGCAGCAGGACAGGGTTGACCGTGTCTTCCATGCGCTGGGCGATCCCACGCGCCGGGCCATCCTGGAGCGGCTCAGCCGGGGACCGATTTCGGTTTCGGGCCTGGCGGAGCCGCTCGAACTGACTCTGGCGGCAGTGGTTCAACACTTGCAGGTGTTGGAAGAGAGCGGCCTGGTCCGGACCGAGAAAACCGGCCGGGTGCGAACCTGCCGCATCGAGCCCGATGGGCTGGGCGTGGCGAGGCGGTGGATCGACGACCGGAAATCGATTTGGGAAAAACGTCTCGACAGGCTGGGTGGGCTGCTGGAATCGGAGGAATGAATCGGGGCTGATCGGTCTGCCGTCGTCAGGTCTATTCCTGATACCGGTTCTTGTGACTGCGACTGGTGCGGGTGGACCTTTCGCCCTGCGGAAAAAAGCAGCATTATGGACCCCGGGGTTAATTACCCAAGAGGGGGTCTTTCGGATGGAACCGAGCACTGCAACGATCTTCGAGGCGCCGGAATGCCCGGTCTGTCTCGGAGTTCACGAAGAAGACGTTCACGACGCAACGGTAGCGCTGCACGTTTGGCTGCGCGACGAAATTGCGCGGCGCATCAATCCGCAGTCCGAGTCTCTGGAGGCGACGGTCGCCCGACTTTACGCGGGCGCTGCATTTGTCGCATAGATCCGGTTGAAACCGCCAGGCGTTGGGAAGCGGGAAGCCGGCCACGGGGGATTTGCGGCGGGCACAAAAAAAGGTTCCAAGTGATCCGATTCCCAATCCTGCCCACCGCCGGCATACACGGCTCTGAGCATCGCAGTCAAAAGCGCCGGACGATTCGCCGCTCCGCTACCCTGCTGCCGTTTTCGCCGGCAACCGGATCGAACGCCTTGCGGCTCGCCGCTTGCTTGCTTTCAACCAAGGCCCTTCGCTCGTAGCGACCTTTCGCTCGCCCGCAACGGCTGCCTCTTCTCAAAGGCTTCCATTCCGGGGTCAATGTTCCCGGCCTGCTACTTCGCTCACGCCCATTCGCGTCCACCGCCCGTTCGGTTCTTCGGCTCCGCGACCGCTCAACTCCCGGAGAGCTACTCCGGACCGCGGCTGCTTCGACACCTCAAACCCGTTGCGGCTTGCTGCGAACGGTTCGGCAGGCTGCTACTCGCGATCTCCACTCCCCCTCGGGACCTTTACTTCCCTCAGGATCGAAGCGTTCAACCGCTCTCGCCGCCTGACTGGCCCACCTGACGATATCGCCCGATTGCCTCTCGCTCCCCGTCACCGTGTCTATTTCTAGTATCGGTTCCGGATCAACGTTCCTGGCTCGCTACGATTCCGCCGGCTGATTGTTCCTCAAACCTCTTGGAACCTTTCTCAATATGATCCAAAACCAGTTCCGGGTCAACCACTTTCGTGAGATGACAAACCGATTTCAACAGCTTTCATATTCCCTGTATTCAATAACTTGCCAAGAGGCGAACCTGAATCGGATGTGGATAAAACGGCTCGCCGGCGGATTGTTTCAGCGCTCCCCCCGCGAGGCAGGCGTTGCACCGTCAAGCTCGCAGGTAGGCGTCGTCCTTCTTCAGCCAATCGTGGCGTATGGGGCTGAAGACGTCGAGATCCAGGGTGTCTTCGAGAGCCACGGCCTTGTGGGGGACGTTGGACGGAATGCGCAAGACCTGGCCGGCGCCCACGACAAGGCGCTTTCCGCCGATTTCGAACTCCAGGGCGCCTTCCAGAATGTAGGTGATCTGCTCGCTTTCGTGGTGGTGCTCGGGCACGACCGCGCCCTTGGCAAGGAAGACCTGCGCGACCATGACCTTGTCGCCGGAGATGATCTTTCGGGCAATGGTCGGGCTGAGGATTTCTTTGTCGATCTCGTCCCAGGTGTAGTGTTCCACGTAGACTCCCGTAACCAATAGTACACCGGCGTCGCGCCGCGAGCCCCTTCCGCGCGGGGGCGCACGATCGGCTGCCGTCTTTCGTACGGCAGGGTACAATTGGATTAGATGGGGAGCGGCACCGACATCTCTCTGATTCCGTGGAGCGCGCCGGAGTGCCCCTTTACGGTCGAGTATTCGGCGCGCGTCCTGGACGATATCCGGCTGGCGGTTACGGACGCGTTTTTCTCCCTGCCACGCGGCGGCGCCGAGATCGGAGGCATCCTCCTCGGCACCTTCGCGAACTCGCGGCTTTCGATACTCGGCCACGCTCCGCTGGAGTGCGAGCATGCGTTCGGGCCGTCGTTCACGATCTCCGTGAACGACGAGGCGCGGCTCAAGGAGCTACTTGCGACCGCGCCCGGGCGGTTCCCGGCGATGGAGGTCGTGGGCTGGTATCACTCGCATACGCGTAGCGGGATATTTCTCTCGGAAAGCGACCTGGAAGTACACAATCAGTTCTTTCCGAAGCCCTGGCAGGTCGCCCTGATCCTGAAGCCGCACACCTTCGAACCTACGCGGATCGGGTTCTTCTTCCGCGAGACGGACGGCAGCATACACTGCGTGGCCTCGTACCGGGAAGACGTCCTGGAGGCGCAGCCGCTTCATTACGTTGTTCCCGACACGCCGCCCTTTCCCGTTTTGGAGATGCCGCGTCCGCGGGGGGCGACGCGACCGCGGGCGCATCGGATCCTGAACCAGGTCGAGCTGGAGTTGACCGCGGAACCTGTCGCCGCGTCCGACGAGCCGCCGGCTGCACAGCAGCCTGTTCCTCCGTCTGATCCGGCGCCCGCCGCCGTATCGGAGCCACCGGTTCCGCATTTCCTCAACGACGCGCAACCGCCGCCGAAGCGGCGTAAGGCGAAGGGGCTGGTTGCCGCCGCGATCACGCTATGCGCCATAGGCGCGGCGATAGAGACGCGCGAGCTCTGGATTCCGAAGCTGCTGACGGTCGCGCAGCCCGGGCCGGCAGCGGCGCCGCCTTCGATGGGTTTGCACGCCTCCGACCACGACGGCCAGCTCGAGATCGACTGGGACCGCACCTCGGTTGGCATCCGGCAGGCAACCGGCGGAGTTCTCGAAATCACCGACGGCGGTCCGCCGCCGCGGTCCATCCGGCTGGATCCAGCGCATCTGCAGACCGGCACGTTCACTTACGGGCGCCAGGGGGAGAAGGTGGATGTGCGGCTGATCGTGAGGCGGCCGGACGGCCAGGAATGGCGCGAGGTCACTACGTTTCTCGGCAAACTGCCGGCCGCGGAAGACGACGCGGCGCGGAAAGAGCGGGAACGGCTCGCGGCGGATGCGGCGAAGTTGAAGACCGACCTCAACTCGCAGGCCGCCCGGACGCGCCGTCTCGAGAAGGACCTGGAAAGCGTGCGGGACGAGTTGCGCGCCCAGCAGCAGAAGCGGCTTCTGAACCAGGCCGGCTCGCCGAAGCAATAGCGGAAGCGCGATTCTTGCCGGTCACTTCGAGTCGCGTTGCGGCACGATCCAGAGGTACAGCCGGTGGCTGAGGAAGGTATCGTCGTCCGTATTGGGCACGGTGAACTCCTTCTCCGGCTTCCAGTCTCCCATGTCGAAGGTGTTGGAGACGATCCGCGTTCCGGGCTTGAGATCGGCGAGCAGCTTGGGCTTGAGCTTCAGGTTGACGCTGGACAGGAGAAACAGCGTGACCACGCTCGCCTCCTTGATATCCGCCTGAAACAGGTCATTCTCCTCGAACCGGACGAGTTTTTCGACGCCCGCGCGTTTGGCGTTGGCGTTGGCTTCGGCGATCCGCTGGGGGTCGATATCGATTCCGACGCCGTGAGCGCCGTAGTTCTTGGCGGCGGCCACCACGATGCGCCCGTCGCCGCAGCCGAGGTCGTAGACGGTGTCGCTGCCTTTCACGTCGGCGAGTTTCAGCATCGCCGCGACGGCTTCCTCCGTGGTCGGAACATAGGGCACGTCGAGCGGCTTGCGAGGCTGCGCGTTTTGCGCGGACGCGATCGCCAGCGCGAGGATGGCGAATGTACAGAAAGCGACAAGAGACCGGCGGAACATTTTCCGTTGCACCTCCGGTCAAAGAGACTATCGCAATGTGCGGCGGAACGGTAGCCCGGACAAACCAAATCAGCCACGGATGCACACGGATACGCACAGATTCCTCACAAATCCGTGCAGATCCGCGTGAATCCGCGGCTGATACTCAGAACGCCAGTTTCGCCGAAAGCTGGAGCATCCGCGAACGGTTCGCCTGCGAGGTGATGGTGCCGAACGCGGAGTTGCTCACCTGCGTGTTGGGCGCGGCGAACGTGGGATGGTTGACCACGTTGAAGGCGTCGCACTGGAGGCGGAACGTGGCGCGCTCTTTGAAGCGGAATTCTTTCAGCAGCGACATGTTCCAGTCGTTGATACCGTCCTGGCGAACGTCGCCGAAGGTGGTGGAGAAAGTGCGGATGTGATATTGGAACTGGTCCGCCGACTTGAGGTCGAACACCGAGGTGTTGAACGCCGTGCCGTCGGTCAGGCGATTGTTCAGATTCAGCTTCCCGCCCAGGTACACATAGTCGCCCGGGGTTGTCGAGCTGCCGTTGACGAACGTGATCGGAGCGCCGACCTGGAAGGTGTAGGTGCCGCTGAGCCTCCATCCGGCAAGCAGCTTGTTGGCGAGATTCGAATGGAAGCTGATCAGGCGTCCCACGCCGAAGGGCAATTCGTAGACCGCGGCCGCCGAGACGCGGTTCGGGTGATCGAACGGCGAGAGACGGTGCTCGGGGCGCGGGTCGGTGTCGTTGAGCCACGTCGTCTGGTCGATCATGCGCGAACGCATGTAGTTGGCGATGACGGAGAGGCCGCGGGAAACGCGCTTCTGCACGCGCGCGTTGAAGGCTTCATAGTAAGAACTGCCGAGGTTGAGATCCTGCACGATGACGCCCGCGCTGCCCGTGCCGGTGCCGGCCGGGAACTGCGGATACCGGGAGAGCAGGAGCGCGGTGGAAGCGGTGGTGCTGGTTCCGGTTGCCGTCTGCAATCCGTAGAACGGGTTGGGAACGGTGGCTGTCAGGCCGGAGATGAGGGCCTGGTCGCGCACCGGCAGCGTGCTCAGATACTGCCGCGGCAGAATATTCTGCTGCGTGTAGGTGATGGGCAGATGGACCGCGTGGTTGCCCATGTAAGCCACTTCGAGCATGGTGTTGGGCGTGAGCTGGTGCTGGATCCCGAAGTTCCAGCGCAGGGAATAGGGATTCTGCATTTCGGGATTGAAGTAACTCACGGTCTGCCCGGCGAAGGTCAGCAGGCCGTTGGCGCTGCCGACGGGATGCTGGATCGCGCCGCCGGGGAAAGGATCGCTCAGGGTGGCGTATGGGGTGACGTAGTTGTTGTTGCTGGGCGTCAGGGAGGTGGCCTGGCTGAAGCCCTGCTGGTTGAGGATCGCGCTGGTGGAATAGGCGCCGCTGATCTGCAGCGTCGAGATGGCGATCGGCGTGGTGAACATGCCGAATCCGGCGCGGACCACGGTCTTGCCGTGCATCCGCGTGGGCGACCACGCCAGCCCCGCGCGCGGGCTGACCAGGTGAGATGTGTTGTGGAAGATGGACGTGTCCTGAGGGGTGGCGAACGTCAGCCCGCCGTTCACTTGAAAAGCGGACGCGGGAAGCTGCGGAAGGGGATTTTTCGCGTATGCCGCCTGAGCCGCGGGAGCCAGCGGGCTGGGTGTGTTGGCGGCGTATCCGTCCACTACGCGTGCCCACTTCTCGCGGTATTGAAGTGGGTAATGGTGTTCGGCTGGTCCGCCTTGTTATTGAAGAAGGTGTTGGCCGTCATGTTACTCGGCTGGTTCTTTTCATAGAGCGAACCGTGCATGACATTGCTTCCGCTCTTCAGCACGACATTCGCCGTGCCCGCAGCTCATTGGTCTGATTCGGCATGCCGCCGATGCTCCACCCGGCGGCGCCGGCGGATGCGTGGGGCTGTACCGTTGCCGGCTGCCCGGTGGAGATCACGCCCATGGCGAGGGAGGCCAACATCATCGGCGTGCCGCCGTTGGAGCGCAGGTCCTTCGTGCCGGTCTGGGTTTCCGTGATGGTGACTTT
>Ga0335077_10001707_pt1 | contig 26099 bp, 42 predicted proteins | sample Lox_Sample_31_FD_207151 | JGI IMG/M metagenome (GOLD analysis project Ga0335077, IMG submission 207151) | Soil microbial communities from Loxahatchee National Wildlife Refuge, Florida, United States - Lox_Sample_3.1 | ecosystem: Environmental > Terrestrial > Soil > Wetlands | place: USA... | reverse complement strand
CGGGATCATCATGCGGCGGCTTCAGGCCATCGGCCAGGTGTCCAGGGCAGGCGAAACGGAATGTGCCTGGCAGAAACGCCGGGCAGTGATCTGGCAGATCACGGATGCTGGCCGGGGCAGGCTCGCAGGCGCGGACATCAGCGAGGTGACGCGGCTGGCGGCGCTGGAACGGCTGGCAGCCGAGCACCCGGCCCGGTTCACGGAACTGCTCGCTGAAGAAACGGGGGAATTGTGACCACTATCGGCAGTTTGTGTACTGGGTACGGCGGTCTCGATCAGGCAGTGATGGAAGTGATCGGCGGCGGGACCCTGGCATTCGTTGCCGATAATGAGCCGGGGCCGTCTGCGATCCTCGAAATCCGGCATCCTGGTGTCAAGAATCTGGGTGACATCACGGTCCTGGATTGGCGTAGCATTCCCGATGCAGACTTGTGGGTCGGCGGGTATCCATGCGGGCCATTCAGCGATGCCGGCCGACGCCTAAGTGTCGAGGATGAGCGGCATATCTGGCCGTTCATCGCCGCCGGCCTGCGAACCCGCCGCCCCCGGTGGGTGGTTCTGGAGAACGTTCCGGGACACCTCGGCCGCGGTTTCAACGTCGTGCTCGCCGACCTCGCCCAGTTCGGCTATACCGTCCACTGGACTGTGATACGAGCCTCCGACGTCGGCTACTGCCATAAACGAGCCCGGATCTTCGCTCTCGCTGCCCTGGACACGCCCGCGACTGCATGCGGCGGCAGGCTGCGGGCAGTCCTGCGGGACAGGACATGGTGGCAGGAGGAAGACCTGTTCGGCAGCGTCCCGTTCACGGCGAGAATCCCGCCCGCCGGGTATGTGACCGGCGGGTGCCTGTACGAACTGGCTGCCGACGCAGAGCAGCCGTCGCCGCCGCGGCTGCCGACTCCGGCGGCGTCCCAGTTCAATGACGGGGAATCCCTGGAGTCGTGGGAGGCCAGGAACGAGCGGCTGTGCGAATCCTGGTCGTCGGAAAAGTATCCGAACGGGAACGGCAATGGGATGGGCACGCCGCTGCCGATCCTCATCAAGCAGCTGCTGCGGGCGTCCGGGGCGAACCTGCCGACGCCGAACGCGTCGGACTGGAAAGGGTCCGGCCAGACACAGGGCCGCAAGCGGGCCGGCAAGCTGCGGTCGCCGGCGGACATGGATCTGCCGGAGGCGATCGACCAGCTGCTGAAAACGCCGACCAGGCAGATAGCGGTGAACGGCGGGAGCCAGCCAGAGGAGAAACGCCGGGCCGGCGGGCACGGGCCGACGCTGGCTGATCAGGTTGAGCACATGGTGAACTGGGGCCGGTACGAGCGGGCGATCCGCCGCCACGAATCCGTGTCCGGTCGTCCGGTGCCGTCGCCTGTGGAGCCTGGCCGGGACGGTGCGCCTCGCCTGGCGTCGCCGTTTGTCGAGTGGATGATGGGCCTGCCCGCCGGATATGTGACTGGCGTCCCGGGTTTGTCTCGCACGGACCATCTGAAGGCTCTCGGCAACGGTGTCGTCCCAGCGCAGGCTGTGCGGGCGCTTCTGGTTCTGTTGCAGCGAACCGGACGGACTCTGGCTGCGTGAACGGGTTGCGTGGTATCCGTGGTTGCTGTAACGTAGTCACTGTGACTACCAGTGAGGCCAGGCGGGAGCGGTTCTCCCCGCAGCCAATTAGATGGAGGTGGGTAGATGGGGGCGTAATCCAGGTTGTTTTCAGGCGGCTGGCCGCATCGGGGAAGGTGCGGCCAGCCGTCCCCTTCTTCATTCGCTCTCTTGAAAGGAAATCTGTCTGATGAACCAGCCTGAATCTGAACTTTTCGCCATCCTGATCACCAAGCCCGGCGATTTCAATACCCCTATCCGCGTCGGCGGCCTGCTCAAGCACCTGGCCGACCAATGGGCTTACGCTCTTGAGCAAGCCATGACCCACACCGCACACCCGGAAGGCACGGCAATCAAGATAGTTCCGTTTAACCCGAAACTGCCGCACATAAACCCAGACCATTTCGCAGCCAGCGAAGAATCCCTGCCCCGGCGCATCCGCGCCGACAAAGGCAGCAACGGAACAGGCAGCAGCTTCCCTGACACCTACACCCGCCTGGTCGTCTACTACGGCCAGAACCGCGCTGACCAGATGTGGTCAGCAGCATGTGCCGAAATCGACCGGGACGCAGAGATCGGCGAGCATGTCGCCGTGCTCTGCGACAACGTGAATGCCGCACTGGGGAAGGTCGTACTGGCTCAGCAAGCAGTCCGCGAACTGGTCAGCAGCCGTCTGTATCACGTCGACCTGGCCGAAGGGTGGACTGGCAGTGACCTGCAGCGAAGCCTGGACGACGCCGCACACGAACTGCGAGCCGCCGCCCGGATCGCCGGCGACCTGGAAGGCTGATTCTCTGATGAGTGAGGCAGCAGACATGCTCCGCGAGTTCCACGCCAAGTATGCGCCGGTCACTGAGCCGCCGTTCGGCGGCGTGGCTAGTACCCGGTGGCAGCTGATGGCCAGCGAGGCTCTTGAATATCAGGAAGCGGAAGCGGAAGAGGCTTCCGACGTTCCTGGTATCGCGAAAGAACTGGGCGACATTGTGTATGTCGCTTACGGGACTGCCCTGAGTTACGGTATCGATCTTGATGTGGCTTTGCGGGCGGTTCACGCGAGCAACATGACGAAGGACATGCCGTTGACTCTTGGCGGGAAAGCAGTGAAAGGCCCTGGCTATAAGCCTGCGGATATGACGGAAGCTGTCCGTAATGTTCTGGCAGGTGCCGGAAAGGAACCATCATGACCGGTCAGCCTGAATCTCAGCTTGCCGCAGTTCTGATCATCAGGCCCGGCTATGCCGATATCCGTGTCGGCCCGCTGTCCTGGCCGGACGCCCGCCTATGGTGCCGCCGGCTCGCCGGTACCATAGCCATAGGCCGGGTCCCGCACCCGGCAGGCACCGAGGCTTACCCAGTCAGCTTCAAACCGAACCTGCCGCACATCGCCCCGGAAGACTTCGCCCCGCACTCTGGCGACCTGCCCCGGCTGATCCGCAGCGAACCAGTACCCGGCGCGCCCGGTGCGGGATTCCCTGATGTTCATACCCGGCTGGCTGTCGTCCACGGCCTGGACGAAGCTGACAGGCTGTGGACGGCAGCGTGCGCGGCGAACGACACGGCAACAGAGGCTGACCGGACTGTCCGCAAACTGAAAACAGAGATCGCTGCCGCGATGCGGGCCGCGCAGACGGCCGTGGAACTGGCCGCCAGTCTGCCGGACCCGTTCGAGCTAGTTGCCAGCACAGCGGATGACGACCTGAACATGTTTTTGAGTGATGCAGCGCGGGCGTTGCGGGCCGCTGACCTGATCGCTAACTGGCGGGTCAGCTTGCTGGAAGGCGAAACACCCGCCCGGACGACGACGCCGAATACCTTGGGGAGTGACCAGTGAACACCTATACGAAGACGGTCACGGCGGTGGTGGAGCGTATGCGGCCGTCGCAGATGATGGCTGCGCTCAGGTTTATCGCAGGCCGCGACCCGGTGCTGTTCGCGGAAGCAGTCAGCGAACTGCCTGACCAGGAAACAGCCCGGTGGCTGACAGAAATGCTAGGCCCGGCTGCTGAGGCAGCCAGGAAGACGAGGACACGATGACTGACGAGGAGACGCCGCTGATGCGTAACGACCGGCGCCGAGTCTTGCGGGAACAGTTCGAGGACGTGCTTGCCACAGCCGCCAGGGAGCGTAGCCAGCGCTGGGACAAAGTCACTACCGAACATGGTGACGAGCTCGGCTGGGTCGTCTACGAGCGTGAGCAGATGCATGCTGCCGTCAACGAGGCCCGGGCCGCGCTCGGGCTGGGAGAGGTGCCGGTCGCTGGCGTCGAGCGGGCCGAGCGGAAAGCCCACGGCCATGCTGATTATGCCCGCCAGTTCGCATGGGGCTGCGCCTGCCTCGCGCTGCCATGATGCCTCACAGGCCAGTTACGGAGATCCGCCTCCAGGCCGGTGATGCGGCAGTCGTAAACCTGCCGGCCGGGACAACCATCCGGGTCATCTATCCGGACGGGACAACGCGAGAAGACCGGACGCTCATGACTGGCGACCCGGAGTGTGATTCACTTCCGGTAATTGCTCGCATATGGGACCGTGTGTTCGGCGGCGCCTGGATCTGCACTGACCTGGGATTGCGCGGTATCCGCAACGGTCACCACCGCCGCGACCGTGCAGTCTGGCATGAAGCCGCCCGGGTGATCAGGGATGGCGGTGTCGCCTACGTCGAGCATGAGCAGCGGGATTGGTACGGCAAACCTGTCTGGATCGCAGTCCGGGTCCGCGAGGAAAGGTAGGTTCCTTGGCCACACAGCAAGAGCCAGTGTGGATGCTTGTCACCGGCTCCCGGGACCTGACCGACAGGGCAACTGTGTGGGGTCTCCTGGACCGGCTGTATGCCAGATACGGGACGGTCATGGTCGTGCACGGAGACTGCCCGACCGGCGCGGACAGGTTCGCCCGCCAGTGGGTGCATGACCGGCACCGGCAAGGCTGGGCGGTGGACCAGCGGACCTATCCGGCGAAGTGGCGGGACTGTCGGCCGGACTGCCCGCCGTCCCACCGGAAACGGTGGCCCAGCGGCGTCACCTACTGTCCGACTGCCGGGCATTATCGGAACAGCATCATGGTCGAGGTGGTCGCGCGGAAGGCCCCGGCAGGGGTGTTTGCCGCGTTTTTTCTCCGCGGCGCAGCGAACCGCGGCACGAGCGATTGCGTAGCGAAAGCCCGCAGGGCTCGTATCCGATCGGCTGGGGAAATCTGGACTGATCCGGTCGACCCGGTACAGGTGTAGGATCGCGAGGGTCGTAACCATCCGCTGTTAGAAAGGCACTCGCCGATGGCCACTCGGACCACTGTTATCATGACCTGCGACCTGGACCACGAGGTGGAGACTGACGCTGACCCGGACACGAGCCCGGTTGTTTTCTCGCTGGACGGCTACACCTATGAACTTGACCTGTGCGGCCCGCATGCGGAAGAGGTGCGGGCGACGTTCAGGAATGTGACCGCGTATGCGCGCAAGCCGTCTCGGTCGGCTGGGATTATGTCCCGGGGGCCGATGTCGCGGCGGGAGTCGCGGCGGGAGTCGCGGGCGGCTCGTGACTGGCTGCGGGAGCATCCGGAGGTGATCGACGGCCAGTCGGTGTCGGAGCGGGGGCGCCTGGCTGAGGCGCATCTAGCTGTGTGGCGGGCTAAGGGCAGGCCGGGGCTCAGCCGCGGTTAAGAAATGGAAGTTAGGTCACATCCTGGTGCCCGGTCCTTCCGAAGATGTCCCTGTTATCCCTGATCTGGTTGCATGTATGGCATACAGGATGTACATTCGCGCCAGAATTAAACACGATCCCGGTGATGACGGCGAACCCGAAGTTGAAGTGTTCCGCCGCATCCTGGCCGCCTGCCTGGCAGCGCTCCGGCAGGGGTCACCTAGACAAGACACGACTACGGAGAGGGGCCGCACGACATGACGATGACTGTGCCGATCGGCGAGCTGGCTACCGTCACGACCGCCGAGAAACAACCACACAGCCTGGAACACTACGGCCAGAGCGCCACTGACGCCTGGGAAGTGTGGACGCTGATTCATAAACGGCGGCTCGGGGGCCAGTTCGCCGACGAATTCACTTCCATGTCTTACAAGGGAGTGAACGGTTTCCGGTGGGACGGCATGCTGAAGCGCATCGCTGCGGCACGGTTCAACGGCATGACGGACTGGCGTTACGTGCGAATCCGCGAATGGCTTACAGACACCGGCAATCTAGTGAACGTCGGCGGCCCTGGCCGTCAGGCAGTGTGGTGGCTCCGGGACCGGCCCTGGAATGATGTGATGCCGCACCGGCATGTCACCCATGATTCCGTGCCGCCAGTATTGCCAGAGCCGAATTCTGCTGACGTCCGAATCCGCGAACGCGGAGCCGGCAGATGGCCGTGCCGGTTCTGCAAGTCCCCGTTCGCAGACGTTCAGACCGCTTACGCACATGAACGCAAATACCACCCGGGCGAGTACCTGGCTTCTGCCGAGTATGTGTGCCCGGTATACCAGCCGGACGGCGGGCAGTGCCGTCATCCGGCAACTGAGGGACGAGGGTTCGGCCGGCACCTGCTGGCGGCGCACGGGATGGAGGACGCTGCCCGGCGTGCGGAAACCGCGCAGGATGCCCGTGCGCTGGCCCGGCAGGTGAGGAAAAATCTGGCAGCCGGACAAGCTGTCGGGCCTGCGGAGAAAACAGAGGAGGCTGTGCCGGTGACGGTGACTGTAGAGACGGCACCCGTGACCGCGGCGGACGATCTTCCCGCTGAGCCGGCTGTCTCTGACACAGTGACAGCCGGCGACGCTGACGTGGTGGTACAGGCTGCTGATCCGGCGCCGGCTGTCATCGCTGACGTGCCGGTGGAAGCAGAGACGCCCGTACCTGTCCGCGGCGGCGATGCGGCCAGCGAGGTTATTTCTGTTTCCGATGCCCGCCGCGGTCTGCGTCTGCTCACGGACTGGCTTGAGGGCATCGAGGACCGGGAGGCACGGCTGGCCGCTGACCTGGCTGCGGCCAGGGCCGAGCGGGACAGGCTGGCAGAGTGGCGTGCGGGTATCGAAAGCGTGGCAATGCCGTTCCTGGACGCGCTGACCAGCAACGCCGGCAGCAACTGAGAGCCAGAGAGGGGGGAATATGCGGTGCCGACTTATGAAGAATGGCAGGAAGGCAAGCTGCAGGAACGTTTCCCGCAGTGGAAGATCACGGTTACGCCTGTGCGGGCCACGGCTGTCCGGGCTGGCCGCGAGCCGTTGTCTGTCCGGTCAGCGGATGTGCTCCAGACTCTCCTGTACGGGGCGGTATGCGATGAGGCGATAGCGAAGGTAAGGGATCGTTACCGCTTCTGATAGAGGTATTCTAGTGTGTGTGATTCAGCCGGTACCTAGGGCCGCGAAGCTGGTGCAGGTGTGTTTGCGGGAGCCAGCGGCGACGTTCGCGCTGGCTGTCGCTGGCGGCAAGGTTGTCGCGGCGGCGCCGATCGCCCAGTGGACGGTCGGCCGTCCGTATCGTGAGGTGACCGCCTACTATCAGCGACGGCATGCCAAGTTCCGTCTGATCCCTTAACCGGCTGTACACGTTGCATGCATTGCGTTAAGGTGCGGTTACCTGGTGCCGGCCAGGTTATTTCAGAGACCTGAGGGGAGACAGTTCGTTGTCTGCTGTCATAGAAGAGACCACTGCAACCCGGACCGGGCAGATTATGACCGTTACCGGGGAAGTCCGCGCATGGTGGGACAAAAACGACCCGGGTTCGGTGGCGGAAGCTGAAGCTGTATTCGCCAGCCTGGCCGCCAGCACACTGCTGGCCGAACCAGCCGCAGACGGCCAGGATCCGGTCCAGGTGAAGCAATTCAACCCGGAAGCAACAACCATCCTGGCCGTCTCTCCGCTAGCCGGCGGCTGACCCGCCGCCAATGCCAGAAGAACCCGAGCCCGGCCCGCTGGGGCTGATGTTCCCGGCCCTGTTCAGGCACATCCCTGTGCCGGGACTGCCTTGGGGACTGATATGGGTCGGCGACAATCCGTTGACGGTCCGCGCGAACACCGCCGGGGAACAAGTGGTCAGAGATGCTCAGGGCAGGGAAGTCCTGCTCGACGGCGACGCCCGGGACAGGGAAGCGGCTCTCTCAGCGGTTTCCGCCGGGTTCGCTGCGGAACGCGCCCGCGCCCACAGTGAATGGCTCGCGGCCAGCGGCAAGGCAACAGCGATGCTGCAGCGGTTCCTGACCTCGCAGCAGATATCTGACATCGACAACTACCAGCATTTCGACGTAACCAGTAACCGTGGCCGGCGGTGGCGGATCAGCACCTGCGGCCAGACCGGGAATGTCGGGCTGCTCGGGGAAGGCGACCGGGTGACGCAGTATTACTGTGCTCATCCTTCCGGCCGCGTGCCGAATCCGGCAGCGTGGCTGGCACAGGCAGTGACGCTGCTGGTAAGCGAGGAATCGTTCCTGGCTGTTGCGAATCCGCAGGCAGAGGGTACCTGTTACTGAGTTTTCGCAGCGTTTACCTGCGATGCGGAATCGTGATCTGTAGGCTCCTTGGCATTGCTTGATGCCAGACGCCCGGAACAGCCCGGTAAACGTTGGTTTCACGGGCTTTCCTGATGGGCGTAACCTACTCGGTCAGGAGCCCCGTTGGGGAATCACCGGAAACCGTCGCGCATAGCAACTGCCGCAACTGTCCCGGCGCTAGCCGGCGCGGTAGCGGCAGTCTGCTTAACGCATCCCGCAACACCACCGCATACGACGGTGGTACCACGCGCAGAGCCCGTCGTCCTTGATGCTGCCGTAGCCCCCGGCTTCACACAACCTGCGGCGCGGCCGGGGACTACGTCCCTGTCGTCCGATTACACTGTCGAGCCCGGCGATACCCTGTCAGGGATCGCCTACCGGTTCTACCGGAACCCAGGCGACTGGCCGGTGATCTACTGGGCGAATCACCGGCGGATCCGGTGGGCTGACATCATCTACACCGGCCAGGTGCTGCACATTCCGGCTGCCCTGGCAACGGTTCCTGCGGAGCCTGTCAACCTGTCGCCTCCCGCGCCGTCAGCAGCAGCGGCCGACGATTACGCGCCGCGGCACGCTGTCGCCCGCCCGTCGTCTCCAGTTGCCTCTTCGCCCGGGCAAGAAGCTCCCGCCGCTTCCGCCGCTCCCGCCGCTCCCGATTCGCCGGTGTCCCCCTTGCCGCCGTCCCCGGCGGCGACCGTCCCGCCGTCACCGGAATCCCCGGCCGCTGCTGCTGTCGCCTATGCGGGCGGGACACCCGGCGGCGCGTTCGGGGAATGTGTCGTGGCCCGCGAATCCGGCGGTGACCCGCAGGTCATGAACGCGTCCGGGCATTACGGCTTGTACCAGTTCTCCGAATCCACCTGGATCGCAGCAGGTGGTTCTGCTGCCACGTTCGGTGATGCGACCGTGGCAGAGCAGGAGTCAGTGTTCGAGTCGGCGTACTCGCGGTGGGGTGCTTCGCCGTGGGCACCTTATGACGGCTGCTGAATCCCCGGCTGGCCCGCCAGGCTGTTATGCAGCTGGTCTGGCGGGCCAGCCGCTACCCTGTCGTCCCCGGTACTGCCTGTCCCTGCGCCCCGCCCCGCCATCCCTCTCGTTTTTCGTGCCCGCCCGTCGTCCCAGCTTCCCCGCTGTCACCGACGCCGCCCGTCGTCCCGTTACCTGCTACCAGCCCGTCGTCCCGGACTGGGCTTGCCGTCGTCGCCGGTACTGCTGCCACCCGCCGTCCCAGAGTTGAGCCGCGCCCGCCGCCCCCTCGTCACGCTGAGTACCGCCGACCCTTATCCCGCCTGACACCCAGCTCGTCGTCTGCTGTTGCCCCAGCCTGCCGTTCTGCCCCGTTGTCCCGTACCGTACCCGCGCTGCTGTCGTCCCGCCCGGCAACCGGATCATTCCCCCGTTGTCCCGCACTCGGCCGCCTGCCGCCATTCCCCGGTACCGCCACCCAGGCGCCGTCCTGCCATCCCTGGCCGTCGCCCGCTATCCTCGCTGCCCGTCGTCATCGCTGTCACTGTCGCGTCTGCCTCTGTCGCCCTCGTCCTGCCACCTGCCGCCGCGAGCCTGCCAGCGCCCCGCGAAGCTGCTGCTGGCACCAGGGCGCTCCATCGCCCGCCAGGGTTCGCCTGCCGTCGCCCCCGGCCAGACAGGAAAAAGGCTGGAGACCACCGCCGACCCCTTAAGTAATCGAGCCGGGTCAATCCCGCATCCCGTCGTGCACACCCCGATGAGGACCGCCGTCCCGCGGCTTCGCCCGGCCTGCTGTCTGCCGCTCCGCGCACGCGCCAGCTTCCACAGCCCGCCGCCGCGAAAACCCGTGAACCACCCACCAGCCGCCGTCCCGGCGGCATGAAAGACGAGCACACTATGGAGTTGGCAGTGCCCGCCCCGGCCAGGGCGGGCGTTCGGGGACGCCCGGCAGCGTTAGCAGCTAGCTACCGGGAGTGCCTGGCCGGCCGTTAGACGACCGTCTGCTGGCTTCCCGCTTCAACGACGGCTGCAGGCGACGGCGAACCGTCACCCGGCTTACGCCATCTCGACGGGCGTGTTTAACGTCATCCTCGCTACTCGGGGCGGACGTACTGCCATTCTCGCTGCAGGCCCGCAAAGCAAGCAGACGCGCCGTGTTCTCGCGCCTGTTCCCGCGGTAACCACAGTGACCGCAGTCAAACATGTCCCTGCCGGGCGGGACAGGCGTGGCTCTTACCTGCCCGCACCGGGAACATGTCCGCCCGGTCTGCTCGTGACGATCAGCGACCACTACCCGGACGCCATCCCACGCACCCTTATGGGTGATCATCCACCGGGTCATTCCCGGTGACGCATCCGCCAGGTCCCGGTTCCGCCGGGCCCTGACTTTTCTCGGCAGATCCTTGCTGCCCCGTTCGGCGACAGCCTGGACGTTGAATCCCTCCATTCCGATCACCGCATGGGTTTGCACCAGCCTGGTCGTGATCTTCTGCAGGTTGTCTTCCCGCAGATGCCGGACCCGGGCATGCAGCCTGCCGACCCGTGTAACCGCGTCCGCCCGGCGGGCAGAGTCTTTTTCGCAGCGAGACAGGGCCTGCTGTGCTCGTTGCAGCCGCCGCAGCGCCCCGGCCAGGAACCGCGGGTTGTCGATCACTTCGCCGGTGGAAAGGGTGGCGAGTTCGCGGGTGCCGAAGTCGACGCCGATAACGCCTCCCGCCTGCTGCCGTGCAGTGGGCAGGAGGCGGATCTGCCGGACGGTTTCGACAGTGAGCGAAACTGTCCACCGCCGGTCGGAGCCGCGGGCGACGGTGCCGCGGATGATCCGCAGGACAGGGACGTGCAGTGCGCCGTTACAGGCGTGACATGGTTTGACTTTCCCGGTGCCGCCGCAACCCGTGCCCGAGCACGTCGTCCCTGTCGTCCCTGCTGTATCCGAAGATCCTGTCGTCCCCTGACTGGATGCTGGAGCCGCCGTCCCCATCCCTTGCCCTGCTTGCATCCCTGCCGTCCCACGCCCTGCCGTCCCGGCCGGCTGTCCGCCGCCGGCTTCTGCCATCCCTGAACGTGACCCTGCTGCTGCCGCCGACCCTGCCGTCCCCTGGCACACCGGACACGCCCGGACCGTCTTGCCTTTCGACGCAGCCGGCGCAGGCTCAAACCCGGTCTGATCACACTCCGGGCACGGAACCGTGCCCTTGCCAAGCCGGCGTGTCACCTTCCGCATGGACTCGCACACCTTCACCCGGCCGATCTTCGGCAGATTAATGTGCGTCGCGTCAGCCAGCCGCAAACCGTCTCCGTGGACCTGAAACGAGTCCCTGGCTCGTCCTCTTTTCTTGAACTTGGGCCGGCCAACCCGGCGGCCTTTCCGCCGGCCGGCTTTCGAGTCGAAAAACGCCTGCCACGCCGCCGCGGCATCCCTGAGCGCGGCCTGGTAGACGCAGATGCTGTTCTCGGCGACCCAGGCTGTGTTCGTCCGCCGTTCACCTTCAGCCGGGTCAGGGTCGCCGGCGTGGGCGTCTTTGTAGGCAGTCCATTGTTTGCAGAGCGCGAAGTGTTTCGGGACTTCGGTGACTGCGGTCCCGGTGGTTTCTTTCTCGGCTGCGCGGGCGTCGAGCGCGGCGGCGACGGTCGCGAGCCCCCAGTTGTAGGCGTACCGGCTTGCCCCGGCGTGAGAGTTGAGTGCCTGTATCTGCCGGTCTGTGGGTGCGAGGGCGAACCGGTATGCCTGCTGGACGACACGGTCCTGGACCTTCGGCGGCACCGGCTTGCCCCCCCTCCCCTTCGGTGACCCATTCTGCACAGTCAGTGACGTTGCTGCATCCCCGTCCGCGAATTTTCCGCCCGCCAACTGAAACAGCTTGCATGTGAGACGGGGTTAAGGTAGCAATAGCTTAACAGCAGCGCCGCAACCTGCAGGCATCCGGCGATCCGCGCCGCCCATTTCGGGTCAGCGCACCCGGCGATGATATCGCAGTGGTCGCATCTGTACGCGACTGCGGTCGCAGCATGAGCATCTAGCATCATCATCGGCTACTGCTCAGTCGCTTCGGATAACTGCCAGCCAGGCTCGTTCCGCAGTGCGACGCCGACCTCGGGAACCGGGCTGCCGGGCTCGAAGCCGGGGAATCGCCCGTCAAGACGAGGCAGGTCGCGCATCTATCCCGACGTGATCGGCCTGGCGGGCAAGCAGCTGCTCGAAACGCATGTCGCGTGGTCCTCACAAGCGTCGCACTCGCACACACACATCGATGTCGCACCTATCGCCGTGGCCGTGATTACGTGGCTTTGCGCGATACCCTTCGGTTGCGGGGTCTAGGCTTGCGCTGCCGCGGTGGCCCTAGTCCCCATTCGGGCGGGACCAGCGAGCCGACTGGCGATGACTGTGCCACATCCTGCGTGCTTGATATGGAGTTGTGAGAGTTCACGGGCTCCACCCTGACGGGTTCGGATATCTCCCGTGCTTCCGCCGTTTGCGCCACGGCAGTAAAACGATCTTTAATGTTGCCTGCGGCGATGATATCGGCATGTCCCGACAATCCGCAGCCGACACACCTGAACACGGCCTGACTGGGACGGTTCGCCGACGTGACCAGCCCGCACGCCGGGCACGTCTGCGATGTGTACCGCGCCGACACAGTCACCAGCTCAGCCTTATATGCAACGAACTGTTGCAACTCATACCAGTTCCCGGCCAGGATCTCCCGGTTAAGCCCCGCCTTCGCCCGAACGTTGCTACCCGGCGTCTCCTCCGTGCCCTTAGCAGATGCCGTCATCCCCGAGATATTGAGATCCTCCATCACCACCGTCGCATACTTGTTCGCCAGAGCCCGGCTAGCCAGGTGTGCACCGTTGGTCCGCTGCCGGGCCTCCCGCTGGGCTAGCTTCAGGAATGCAAGCTTGTCCCGCTGATACCGGTTCGAATGCTTCCAGCAATCACAGTCATGATCCGGTGCTCCCGGCGGCGGGCAATTCCCTCGGACTAGCCGTGACCGTCCGGCAGCCGTCACCCAAATATCATGCGAACATGGGTTCAGGCGCCGTTTCCGGGCCATGTTCCGCTGCAACCGGACCCTGCGCGCATCCTGGCCAGGGCTCAGCCCAGGCACGCTGTACACCTCACCGTCTGAGGTGGCGACGGTGACGGCAACGCCCCGGTCAACGCCGACAACACCGGACGTCGCAGCCTGCCGGACCTGGCTGGTCTCGTATTGCACCAGCGCCCAGTACCGGCCCACATCATCAATCTTCAGTCCTGCGAACCCGACAAGCGTGTCCGCTGGCAGTTCCCGGTGATACCGGATTCGAACCGGGCCGATCCCGCCAGGCACAGTTATCATTGCCCGGCCCAGCTTCGTCACCGTGACAATCCCCGACAAAGGGCATTTACCGGAACGGTGCTGCGTCTGCCAGTACAACCCGCCAGCCCGGTGTACCGACCGGAACCGCGGAGGACTGGACTCTCTGTTTTCCTTCCGCATAGCCAAATGCCGGACCCACGACGCGGCTAACTGCCGCAACGCGCCGTGCAACATCACCGCAGGCACCTCGGAAATAAGATGCTCAGCGCCTCGATGCTGGAACGTCCATCCAGCCTGCCGGGCCTGCGTCACCGCATAGGCCAGGCTCATGTAGGTTTCGACGTTCGTCCGGCGGCGACTGCTAGCAGCTTTTTCCTTGCCGCCCTGCCGGTATCGGGCTAACTGTGACTCGGCTGCCTGGTTGTAAAACCAGGTGACTCCGGCTCGCTGTAACGCGAACGTCTCGGCCTGTGCGGGTGTTAGCTCGGCGGCGTACACCTGGGCGCGCTTGTGGCGGATAGCGGTAGTGTTCATGCGGGTGACCGTACCTTCACGGTCTGACATTTCGCCGGGTGCGGCGCGGCGCGCGGCAGAATGTCAGCCGGGTGAGGCATAGTGGTGCTTGGCCGTAGTGCAGACGGTCACAGCACGGGAGATACGCCTAGCCGAAGGGCAGCGGCCCGTGAAAGGTCGTGCGACTCTCTCCGGGCGACAGTCGCAACCAGCCAGGATCATCCGCAACGGGATCACCGCGCCGACGCTCTACCGGTCGCTGGGACGGGCGGCATGAGCGCGCCAGAGATAGATCTCGTCCTGGTCAGCGTGATCGAGCGGCTGGCCGTGTCGGCGATCACCCCGTACACGTCCAGGAGCTCGGCCCGCTGAGCATCCGACAGGATCAGTTTCCCAGGCCGCGACAAGATTTCCAGCGGCGGCAGCGGCCGGACTCTCGGCCGGTAACCCAGGCGAGCGTTGGATGGAGGACGGCCGGGCACCCCGAGCACCCGGCCGTCCTCCAGCTGCCTGCCAACCCCTCTAAATCAGCAGGCAGCAGTCTTCTCCAGCACTCGTTCCACGTCCGGCCAGGTTGTCCATGCCCGGTCGTTCCAGTGCATTGCCACACTGCCCGGCGGGGATGCCGCCCCCGGCCATTCAGCCCGGATCACGTCCTCAACTGCCTGCAGCGGAGCGCCGAGCATGTCCAGGAATGATCCTGTGGCATCCAGGATCGGACGGCCCTGGACATGCCACAGGGCGCCGACGAGGCAGAACCCTGGCGGTGCTGGCATCCACGGCCCGGATGCGCCCAGCAGTTCCGCGGTGATGTCATTGGCGGGGGCGCTGAGGTACACGTATCCGCCGCCGGTCCGTCTGGCCTGCCAGGTGGTGCCTGGTTCGATGACGAGCCGATGCTGGACCCAGCTGGTTTCCCGCAGCAGTTCCAGTGCTGCCCGGGCGTCATCGGCCGGGTCACGGTACGGCGCTACTGATGGTGTCCGGCCGCCCCCGGCGTCCATGCTGGCGAGGAATGCGGCGTCGGCGAGGAACGCGGCATAGTCGGTCATGCTTATCTGGCTGTGAACCGGGGCGGGATACCAGGCGTCAAGCCCCGGCACGACTGTTTCAACGACGGTGGTCAACGAAGCGCCATCCTCTCGTCCAGGGCGGTCGGCCAGTCGATGCCTTGCTCGGCGGCAATGGCAGCGATCAGGCGGGACAGGCCGTCTGGCCTCGGCTGGACGGTGACGTTATGGCTGGGCGCGGCCGGGCCGAGCGAAGCAGCGGTGACAGGCCGGTTCGCTTCGAAACACGGCAGGACAGCTTCGAGCTGCCGCCGGGTGATCCTGCCGTGGAACATGAGCCGGGCCTCATAGGGGGTGAGGCCGAGGATCCGGCCGGCTGTCTGGATCAGGTTCCCGAACCGGGGCGGCTGCCACCAGGACGGCAGCAAGGTGATCATGTCGTTGGTGCCGCGGTCCCGGAATCTGTATCCGGATAGCAGGAGGGTGGCTGCGCCGATGCAGCATGTCGGCCCGGGCGGCCCGCCGGTGATCATCCGCCGGCCGGGTGGCTGGTGCCATACGTCTTGATACCAGGTATAACCACGCAGTTTACGTTCTGTGATTCTCTGCCCGGTTTCCTGTTCGCTGATCCATCCGAGAATGCGGCTGTACAGTGCGGCGTTCTTGACTGGCGGCAAACCGGCTGCGGCCCGGGCGAGGGCTGTCCATTCCCCCAATTCTGTGTTCCCTTCCCTCGCTGTATGAGGCGTTACGGTAGCGCATCGCAGCAGGATCGCGGCGGATCATCGGCGGAAAGTTTTTGCCGGTTCCTGTGACAGGCCGGTGACAGAGAGATACGGTGGCGGTCGCCGGTTTCTTCTCTCGAATCGAGCCGGTATGGCGGGTGGCTGGTTCTGCGATCGACCAGCCGACCGGATTGCGAATCCCGGGGGGCTTTGCCCGTTGCGTGATCATCGCGGCAAAGCCCCCCGGTCCAGCCGCCGATGTAGTAAAGTGTCCTACTGGCAACGGTTGGAGGCCAGTTGGCACGGTTAACGCGATCATTTCACCTAAGTTTCACCGAGGAAGACGCCGGAGTCTGGGACAGATTCCAGGCCCGCTGCACAGCAGCCGGGATCTCCGGAAACCACGCAGTCAAAATGTTCGTTTTCGCGGTCGCCGCCGGGCGGCTCGACATCACTGCGCCGGCTATCACCGGCCGGGCATCCCGCCGGACGCCCAGCGGGATGCCGCATCAGCAGGCAGCGTCGGCGCCGGTCCAGTACCCGCCGTTCAAGGCACCCGGCGGCGCGTCTTGAGCAAGGCAAAGGGCCTGCCGGTCACCTGCGACAACGGACACCAGTATGAGGACCTGAAACTGGTAACGCTGCGGGACCGCGCTCAGTACACAGCGCATAACCCGATGCGGACACACGACTGCCCAGTGTGCGGTGCGGGCGGGACTGTCGCAGCCGGAACCTATTACGGCCCGGATGTCAGCTTGTGCGGCGCTGGCCGGGTGATCGTCTCCCCTGATCCGGATGCGCCGGACTGGCGGCCTGACCGGCCGTGCACCGCGGCGGGCGTGTTCCCGTGGACGATGGACCTTGATGACGGCACGGCGGAAACGTTGCTGTGCAGCCGCCATGACGCTGAGCTGACTGCGTCCGCCGCGGACTACCTGTGGGACCTGCAAGTGGCCGGCGATCCTGAAATCCGGTAATCACGCGGCGTGTTTCTTGGTGACAGGATGTGGTCACCTCTGGTAAGGTAGTCGAACCTACTACCCACGGAGGCGCGCTTGAACAACGTTTTGCGAACATCCGCAATCACCGGCGTTACCCTGCCGCTCATCCTGGCGGGCACCAGCGCACAGGCCGCTGCCCGCACACCAGTCTCAGCGAAAGCGGCCTTGGCGTACTCGGGCAGCTACAGCACCAGCGTCAACTGTGCTACCTGGCATGGCGGAATCGCCTGGGGAACCAAGCCCCTTGGCGCCCATTACCTGGATGTCGACGGGACACTGAAATCTACCTGCCGGACCGGATGGGCAAAACTACACCTACACTACGATACAGTCGGAAACCCGAAGGACGTTGTTGTCGGAACCGCAGAAAACGGCGGAACCGTCACAACACCGTTCACCACAGAAGATTACCTATTCGCCTACAAGCACATTTACGTCGAACTCTGTTCAGAAAACCGCGGACATTACCGGTGCGGCAACCGGAAAGGACCCCAATGAGACCCGAACTGATGTGCACCGCATGCCGGGCAGCCTGGCAGGACGGGCAACCGGTTCGCCTGGAACCATCACCCGGGTCGGACGCGGGAATCCACTTCGTCGCCGATGAGTGCGAGCACTGGCCGACATCCGATCCGCAGTGGTCCGGGAAACTGACCGGCCGCCTTGCCGCTGCGGTGGGACGGCTCACCGAGGCGATGCAGCCCGGCGAGCTCGGCGCCCCGCCGTGGTCGCGGAAAGAGGTGGATGTGGCTGATGCCAGAAACGTCCTGGATCAGATTGAGTCCTGGTACGGGAAGATGCGGGCGTTCAATCCGCCGAAGAGATCCACGCCGGAGGAACTAGCCAGCTAGGGCCCTGCCAAGAAACCGAGGCGGGGCATGCCGCGGCCTGAGCGCCGTGCATGCCCCGCCTCGATATGCATGTCGTCTGGTCGCACGTTCGCACGTTCGCACGGAACATAACACACCGGAATGTAGTGGCCATATACAGCCGTCCGGGTTTACAGTCTGTAGATGTGACATCTCACCCGTTAGTGGTCGCGCTGGTCAACGGCAAAGGCGGCACCGGCAAAACAACCGTCGCGATGGGACTCGCCGCGACCGCCGCCCAGGTGTACCAGGTGCTCCTGGTCGACACTGACCGCCAGTTATCCGCCTACCGGCTGCACACGGCAATGCGGGAACAGCCTTACCGGTGCGTCCCCGAACGCCGCCCCCAGTTCCTCGCCCAGCTGCGGGACATCCCCGGCTTCGACATGATCCTGCTGGACACGGCCGGGAACCTGGAATCCGATGACATCCTCGATCCGGTGCTCCGCGCCGCTGACCTGACCGTGATTCCGTCGAGCATGTCAGCGATGACTGCGGAGCCGACGATGGACACGATCCGGTTCGTGCAGGCCCGCGGCCGTCCGTTCATGGTGCTGCTGAGCGCGATGACAGGAACAGTGGCGGAACGGCAGGCCCGTGACCTGTTCGCCCGGTTAGAGATCCCAGTATGTGCGGCCAGGGTGCGGCGGCTGGTCGCGCATGAGCAGGCGGTCGCTGAGGGGGTGCCGATCACGATGATGCCGGGGGAGTATGCGGGCCGGGCGAAAGTTGATCTGCTTGAGGTGTTCCTGGAGTTGCAGGCGGTGTCCCGGTGAGCCCGCGGCGTGGCCTGGAACAGTTTCTTGCCGCCCAGGGATCCTTCCCGGCGCCTGAACTGGCGGGAAGGGTTCCTGAGCCGGCTGTCAAGGTTGAGGGGGCGCGCAGTCTGGTGCAGGCGTCTCGTGACTCTGCAGTGCGGGAGCCGCGGGCGTGGGTGCCGCACAGTATCAAGCTGCCTGCTGTGCTGGCTGGCGAGCTCCGGGACTGGGTGACGGATGAGTTCGAGCGGACTGGTGACCGGAATCTGGCGGTGAGTCATGTGGTGAACGCGGCGCTGGCGGTGATCCCGGTCAAGCCTGTTGCGGCGGCTGAGTTCGGCCTGGCGTGGCAGCGTGATCACGGGGCGACGTCTGCGCCTGCGGTGGATGCATCCGGGTCGGGTACGCGGTTGCAGCGGGATGTGGCGGGCGCGATGACGTTGCTGTCGCGCAGGCTGCGGGGCCTGGATGTGCGGGTGTGGGCGTGGCAGGTGCATGCGGGCGCGGTTGCGGCGCTGCTGGCGGATCTGGGTGCGGGCGGCCCTGATGCCATCCGGCGCTCCTGATCGACATGACATCAGGGCCGTCGTTCAGGTTATCGCGCCGGTGACTTGGCGGGCGGGTTCCCGTCTGTCTTCACGGAGCGTTAACATATCTTAACAACACCGGAAATTCTTTTCGCGGGTTGTAAACCCTTCGCGCGGGCACCGCGTCCTACGTGCGTAATTAATGTGGCAGAAGCGGCTGGCTGGCTCTTTTCTGGTCACAACCAGGCAACACTCTGACACCGTCCGCTACAACACGCAGCCAGCCTGCTACCGTTACCCCGGCTCGGCATATGACACAGCGTGACAGCGGCAGGCTAGTCAGGAAAGGGAAGGGATGTGCATGAGCAAAAAGCCTTCCGGTTTCCAGGAACTGCTGACTCCGGCTGAGGTCGCAACCCTGCTGAGGGTTGACCCGAAAACAGTCACCCGCTGGGCGAATGACGGAAAGCTCACCTCACTCCGGACACCAGGGGGGCATCGCCGCTATCTGCTGGACGAAGTCAGGCAGTATCTGTCCGCCATCGAACCGGATCAGCCAGACCCGGAACCCGGCCATCTCACCAAAGCGACAGCTGCCTGACCGGGCACAAGTCCCGCGCAGCCGCCTAGCGCGTACTGGCCCTGCAGGGCCGAGGGCGGGGGAAAACGGTTAACCGACCATAGGAGAACAAAAACAATGTTCAAGACTTTCGCAGCCAAGGCAGGCATCCTGGCCGGTGCAGGCGCCCTGGTTCTCGCCGGCGCGGGCGCGGCAAACGCCGCCGCCGCCAAGCCGGATGCCACGACTGCCTGCGGTACGCACTGTACTGACGTCATCTTCCAGAACCCCGGCGCGACCGGGCTTCCCGAATCAGCGACCCTGGCCGGCAACGCGAACACCTACGTCAACCTCGACCAGGGCAGCGACTCGAACGCCCGCGAGGACTTCACGCCGATCGCCGAAGGCACCGTCGTCCCGCTGTGGTGCAAGGCATCCGGTGCGAAGCAAGCCGGATCAGTGTTCACGAACCATCAGTGCGCCCTGATCAAGAGCGCGGGCCTGACCGCAGCGACATCGTTCGAGATGAACTACAACCCGGACAACGGCGGCAGCAACGAGTGCATCGGCGACTGGCACGGCCAGGCCCCGGTTCCCTCCGGTTACCGGTTCCGTCTCACCCCGTGCGGCGAGACGGCTGGCAGCGTCGTCATCGTGTCGAATCACCTGCCTGGCGTCACGACGCAAGCCGGAACGGTGCTGGTGATCTCCGGCGGGAGCAACAACTTCTCCCGGCCGATCGTCGCCACGTCGACGGGCAGTGCGCTGTTCCCGCAGCCGCTGAAGTGGGAGCAGGTCAACGTGAACGGCGGCGTGATTTCCGACACGCAGGAAGTAAAGGTCACGGCGGCGCCGTTCTAAGCCTGGTGACAGTAAGGCCGGCATCCCGCCGCCGTTTCACGTAGCGGGATGCCGGCCTTACACGGTCAGGAACGAGAGGGAAATTGGACGATGACCCGGAACGGGACGCCCGCTGGGTCTGCGGGATGTTCGCCGTCATCGGCTCCACCGTCGTCACCTGCCTCCTGGCCCGTCCCCTGTTCGTCCACTTCGGCATGTTCCGCCGCGGTGTCCTGCACCGCACTGGCAAGAACGTCGCTATTCCGTGGCTCGGGTTCACCCGCGAACTGCTGGGCATATCCGCGCATGAGACAGCCCGGCTGATCAAAGCCACGCTTGCCGGGACATTAACCACGGCCATGCTTGCGATCGGAGTTGTCGTCTTGCTGAAAATCCGTTTCCCCGGCCTGCAGCGTCCCGCGAAGCACCGGAAAAAGGCAGCCGATCTTGAAAAAGTCCCTCGTGGCAGTCACCGCCGCAGCCCTGGCTTGCGTCCTGCCGGCGTGCGGTGGCGGCACCGCCAGCCCGCCCCGGCCCCTGGTGTCCGGGAAACCAGCTGCCAAACCTCACCTGTCGGGCATTGAGACGTTCACCGGGGCGATCGCCGGGGGGAAAGCTCTCGCCGCTGTCCCGGTGTTCCCGCTGGCGTTCGCGGGGCCGGCTGATGCCACGTCGGCGACCGCCGCGACCGCAAGCGTCATCCCTGACGTTTACCGCACTAGCGCCGGGGTTCTGCGGATCCGGCATACGCCTGTCACCGGGCACGGGTCTAGTACACGTCAGATGGTTGACCCTGCCGCCTGCCGGGTCGAATACCGGACACATGTGGTTTACACGGTGACCGGGGGGAAAAGCAGCGGCGTGTTCCGGGACGCGAAAGGCCACGGCACGATCGAGCTCATTTTCATGGCTGACGTTCCGAGGCTATCCGGCCGGTGCGAACCCGGCACGGGACGCCCGGACGGCACAGCGGCAGCTGCCGTGTTCATCGCCAGCGGCACGCTGACCATCCGCAAATAAGCTGGCTTCCGCCGCCGCTAGCGGCCCGCTGCGGAGCGGGGGCGCGGACCATATGCCAGCGGCGGCGGAAGCCGACACATACAGTAACCGTTAGGCCACGTTAAGAAGGGGGGAATCCTGTGAGCAGCAACGTGTTCGTATCCCCGCCGTCCACACGGGTGATCATTCACCGTGCCGCGTCCGGTGCCCTGAACGGCCCGCAGTGGGAAATATGGATCCAGGGTCACGCTGACCCGTTCCACGCGACCACGCTGACAGCGCTGAACGTCATCCTCTCCGACCTGAAAATCGCCCGGCCAGTGTTCTTCGGCGCCGAGCCATGCGACGCTCTGGGATGCACTCTGGCCGCGACAGGCACCGTCCTGTGGACACCGCCGCGAGTGTGGGAGGCAGCCCGGGCTTGTGACATCCACCAGGCCCAGTATGCGGCCACAGCAGAATCTGCGGGTTTCCCGCATGCGGTCCTGCCGGTCGTGGCCATCCTGTCGCATCCGGTGTTTACCCGGGCCAGCGTCGAGGATGAGGGCGAGCTGGCCAGGGCACTTGCGGGCTGTGACATCCCGGCCGAGGTGTTCCCTCCGCGTACTCCGGCGCTCGCGGGTGACCCTGCCGAGACGAGCGAGCCGGAAACGGCGGCTGCCGGGTAGCCGTGTGAGACGATGCGGCTGTTACGGCCAGTCGAAAGCAAGGGGTGGGAGTCATGGTCGCATGGGATGGTGACAGCAGCGGGCCGTTACCGGGCGGGTCGCCGATATCGCTGCCGATCGCGTTAGCTGCGTTTCGGGCTCTGACATCCGGGGACATAGACCGGGACCGCGGCGAGCTCCGCCGGCATCTCGCCTACGTGGAACGGCTGCTGCCGAGAATCCACCAGGACGAGATCAGACGCGAGTTCGGCGAACTGCTGACCAGCGAAAGGGACACGGGATGACAAACAGTAAAATCCGGGGTCAGTATCAGAGCGGGCCGCCGATCGCCCAGGCAATGCTCCAGGTACTGCACGGCTGGCACTGTCCGTGCATCTACTGCCTGCAAGGACACCGCGCCTGATCAGATCCCCCCGGGAACGGCAGAAAGCCCCGGCCCCGTCAGCCTCTTACGAAGCTTCCGGGACCGGGGCTTTCCTCAGCAGAACCCGCACGATGCCGAGACGAGCATCAGAGCGTTGCGCCGTTTCCGCCTTCCCAGGCCGCACCTGAGCGCGGGTAAAAACCCAGGTCAGCAGAACCGGACATTACCCGAACCTCCGGTAGGAGGCGACGGCAGTCTAACAGGCAGGCGGCCTCCCCGGCTACGTATTCCAGGTGACATCCCGCAGACCAGGGAGGCCGGTTTCGCTGCCCTGCCCAAAATGGGGCGGCTGGAAGCTTAGCGGACAGTTACGGGGCCGCGTGGGCCGCTGCTGGTTTCAGGCTCTTGTTGTACCGCCACCAGTCCGCCGGCTGGATCCGCTCTGTCACACCCTCCGGGCCGGGCAGCCCGAGCGTCCGGTACGCCCATGACGCCGCGCTGGAGCACACAATGTGACCGGGCGCAGCCCCGGGGTTCGCCGGATCGGTCCAGCCCCACCATTCGTCAAGCAGTGCCGCCAGCCGTGTCAGGTGCATGTCGTCGAGGCCGTCGCCGGCGATCCCGCCGACCCAGTCGTAACCGGTGCCGAGCAGCCCGGCTGCGGTCCTGGCTATTGCTGTCCGCTGGCTGCCGGTGCGGGGCTGTGCGGCATTGGAGTTTCCGTACCGGGCGAGCTTGCCGTGGAGGTATTTGCCGGCGTCGACCCAGCCGACGCCGCCGGGGCGGCCTTCGATTGCCCACCAGCGACCGCGGGCATCCCGCCGGCAGATGATGGCTACATGGCTGGCCGGGCTCGGTTCGCCTCCGAGAACGGATCCGAGCCGGATCGCGGCACCACCCAGGCCGCTGGTCCTGACGGCGATGACGTCTCCGACGCCGACCGGTCTGATCAAAGGAAACGCTCCTAAGCTGGTTGTGTGCAGACCGGGGTTGCTGTACGGTAGTCAACATGACCACGACAGCTACGAGGGGGAACACCGACATGAACCGCGACGACACGAACTCGCATTACCGGCTCCGCAAGTCCAACCGCCGCTCCGGGCCGGTCCGCGCGACTGAACGCGGCACGCACACCGTGTACCCGCGGCTGAACCCGGCGAAGCTGAGGAACCAGCGGGACCGGTACGCCGGGACGGACGCCCGCCACGCAAACTGACCATCGTGAAACATTTCAGTCAGGCCCGCATCCTCCCCAGGATGCGGGCCCGAGACTGTTCAGGAAAGCCACCCAGCCGCAGTCACTGACAGGTCACAGTTCGCTTCGGCAAGCGTCAGGTTCGTCCCCGGCAGGATCGTGAACGGGTTCGACCCCGGCGACGCCCACTGCACCCAGACAATCGGGAACGGCCCGGACGCGGCCGACACCATCGCGACGGCCTGCGATTCGGACAGGCTGTAGTTCGCGACACACAGATTCGCCCCCTTGATCCCCTTGTCCAGGAGCGCGTTGACGAGCGCAGTGACGTTCTTCCCAGACGGATCCGAGGCGGTTACCTCGCCCTGGCTGAGGTACAGGTTGCAGAGACGCCTGTGAGCCAGCCGGACAAGGCATGCCTCGACAGCATCAGGGATTGTCCACGCTCCCGGCTCGATGTCGAGCACGTTCCCCAGCAGCGGGTCACTGCAGTTCCGCTGGTTGACGGTGACCTTCGACCCGCGGAACCGTGCCCAGTCATCCTGTGTCCAGACGATGTCCGGGGTGCCGGTGACATACCCGGCGACTTTCGGGCACTGAACCGGGATGCAGCCGACGTTGAGATGGATGGTATCGACCATGCCGCATACCGGGACAGTGCGGCCGGGCAGGAAACTCCCCATTGTCGCGGTCAAGGACGCGGCCTTTCAGTGTTGTCGTTGCAGTTGAGGGTTTCCAGGCCGGGGATCATGCCGGGCGGCGGTTCCAGGTACCGGGACAGCCGTTCCCCGTCGATGGTGAGCCGGAACAGAGCTGTCCGCCGGTGCCCGGACGTGGACCGGCCCGCATGCCCGGCATGTTCGATCAGGCCGTCTTTCAGCAGCCATGTCACAGCCGGCGGCATCAGCCTGCGGGCCCGCTGCGGCACATACAAATGCAGGGTCTCTGCGGAGAACAGACGCTGGTTCCGGCATCGTTCAAGGACGACCAGCGCGATGCGGACGACATCCCACCGGCAGGATGCGCCTTCGAGGCCGAGGGCTTCCAGCAGCAGCCTGGCGTCGCCTGTGCTGGTGGCCCGGTCGGCGACGGTGAGGGCGGCTTCGCCGGCGATATAGTCCCGGTCCGCGGTGGTGACTCGTTCGGCGAGCATGCTCACGGCCGGCCGCCTTCCTTGAAGGTGGCGGCGACGGCGAGTTCGTGGACGCGCTGGATGATTTCGTCTTGCGCGGCGAGGTGTTTCTGAATTTCGATGGCTTCGTGGAGGATGGCTTCAGCGTCGTTGTAGGTTTGCTCGGCGCGTTTGTCGGCGGCTTTGGCGAGGATGTTCTGTCCGACGAGGATGACGCTCAGCAACGTCAGCTGGAGCAGGTCACTGGAAATCCAGAACAGGAGGCCGATGTTGCCGGGCTTGAGCGCGGTCGGCAGCCCGGCGATGGCCAGGATGGCGAAGGCGTAAGCACACCACATTGATCCGACGCCCACGGTGACCCATATGGCGATACGCGAGTTGATCCTGGCATGCCGGCTGTCCCGGTTCAGCTGGTCGGCGACTTTGACAGGTCCGGCTGTTTTGCGGTTTTTGACATGCGGGTGGGGGATGTGCTCGTAAAGTTTCAGGACGTTTCTCCGGGGATCAGCAGCGCGCACAGGACAGATGCGGTCAGGACGAGTATCAGGACGACGACGGTCTCCAGGTAGGGATGCGGATGGCCGGTTCTCAGACGGCCCACAGCAGCTGCGACGGCGGCCAGGGCTATGACTGCTACGGCGGGGGCTTGCCAGCCGCGGAGGAACAGGTAGGGGAACGCGGGGAGGATGCTGCCGGCGAGTGTGGCGGCACCCATCGCGGCAGCGGCGGCGAGGCGCCGGGGCTGGTCTTTGTCGCGGACTGACAGGTATTCCCCGCCGGCCATCGAGCAGGCTGCGGAAACCCCGCCGGAAACAGCGATGGGGAATACCAGGTCCGTGTGACCTGCCGCGAAGAAAACAACCCCGAGTATAGACATTGCGCCGTCGCATAATCCGAATACGAGCGGGCTGCGGAACGCCGCGAGTTTCACGTAATCCAGGAAGTAGTCATTTTTACTGTGTTTTCCTTTCAGGGTGGCGGGGGGTTAAAAGCGGCCCGCGGCCCCGGATGTCAGGAGGAGGTCCGGCATCAGGGCCGCGGGCCGCGAGGCTGCGCAGGACGGGGTCAGGTGCGCTGCGCGGCCAGTCCGGTTACGTCGACGGCGGTGTTTCGGCTACTGGCGTGCCCGGCGTGAGCACGAGGGATGCGACCGTGCCGGCGGTGACGGTGATGATGTCCGTGGCGGACAGGGTGCCGTCCGTGACAGAGATCGTGGACGTGCCAGGGGCTACGGATACGAACAGCGCTGACAGGGTGTCCGCGCTGGGGGTGACGGTGACGACGGCACCGCCGGAAGATTCTGACCAGGTAAGCGTGTCGGAAACAGGGAAGCCCTTGTCATCTTCGGGTGCGACGGTGTAGGTGACTTCCTGGTCGTCGGTCATGGTTACAGACATGCTGTTTCCTCCTGTGTATCGGGTTGGGACGCCAGGACCGGGCGGCCCCTGGCTGAAGGTGAATGGCGCAGCGGAAAGGGCAAGCTGCGCCGGCCTGGCGTCAAGCCACTTGGCGAATGCGCCGGCTGCGTCGATTACTGCGGTGATGGTCCATGCGGACGGGCGTTTGCCGGCATATAGCTGGACAGCCAGTTGTAGTGCT
>Ga0335077_10001706_pt1 | contig 26101 bp, 20 predicted proteins | sample Lox_Sample_31_FD_207151 | JGI IMG/M metagenome (GOLD analysis project Ga0335077, IMG submission 207151) | Soil microbial communities from Loxahatchee National Wildlife Refuge, Florida, United States - Lox_Sample_3.1 | ecosystem: Environmental > Terrestrial > Soil > Wetlands | place: USA... | reverse complement strand
TGGCGCCCGTACGCCCGGCCGCTCTCCGGCACGGGGGAGAGGGGAGGTTCGAGCAGCCGTGCGCCTGCGCGCGTCGGCGCAAGGATCAGAAGAACCCGACGCCCACCTGGAACAGCTTTTCGATCCTAGGAATCATGCGCTTGCGCGCGACGAACAGGATCAGATGGTCCTCGGGCTCGATCACCACGTCGTGGTGAGCGATCAGCACGCGCGCTTCGTCGCCTTCACCGCGCACGATGGCGCCGATCGTCGCGCCCTTCGGCAGCTCGATCTGCTCGATCTTGCGTCCGATCACGCGCGAGCTCTTGGCGTCGCCATGGGCGATCACCTCGAGCGCCTCGGCCGCGCCGCGCCGCAGGCTGTGCGCGGCGACCACGTCGCCGCGCCGCACGTGCTTGAGCAGGTTCGACAGCGTCGCGTGCGAGGGTGAAATCGCGATGTCGATCTGCCCGCCCTGCATCAGGTCGCCATAGCTCTTGCGGTTGATGAGCGCGATCGTGCGGCGCGCACCGAAGCGCTTGGCGAGCAGCGCGCTCATGATGTTGTTCTCGTCGTCGTTGGTCAGCGCCGCGAAGAGATCGATGTCATTGACGCCCTCGTCGGCGAGCAGATCCTCGTCGGTCGCGTCGCCGTTGAGCACCAGCACGTTGGAACTGAGCTGGCTCGCGAGGTACTCGCAGCGCCGCTTGTTCGCTTCGATGATCTTGACATTGAAGCGCTCGCCCCAGTCGATGCCTTCCCCCGTGTCGAGCGCCCGCGCCAGGCGCAGCCCGATGTTGCCGCCGCCCGCGAGCATCACGCGCTTGACCGGGCGGTCCATCCGCCGCAGCTCGCTCATCACGGTGCGGCTGTGTTCCGTCGCGGCCAGGAAGAACACCTCGTCGCCCGGCTGCACCATCGTTTCGCCTTCGCAGACGATGCTGCGATCGTTGCGGAAGATGGCGACGATGCGCGTGTCGATGTTCGGGATGTGCTTGCGCAGGTCGGCGATCGGATGCGAGACCAGCGGCCCGCCCGCGAAGGCGCGCACGGCGAACAGCGAAGCGCGGCCGTCGGCGAACTCGAGCACCTGCAGCGCTTCGGGAAATTCGATCAGCTTGAGCAGGTAGTCGGTGACGCTCTGCTCCGGCCAGATGATGTGCGTGACGCGAAAGCCCTGCTCGCCGGTGAGTTCGGGATGTTCCTGCAACTCGACATTGCGCACGCGGGCGATGCGCGTCGGCACGTTGAACAGGTCGGCGGCGATCTTGCACGCCACCAGGTTGATCTCGTCGGTGGCGGTGACCGCGATCAGGATATCGGCATCGAGCGCGCCGGCTTCGCGCTGCACCGAAGGCAGCGATGCGTTGCCGACCAGTCCGCGCAGGTCGTAGCGCTCCTGCAGCTCGCCGACGCGCTGCGCGTCGGTGTCGATCACCGTGATGTCGTTGGCTTCCGAGACCAGGCTTTCGGCAACCGAACTGCCGACGCGGCCGGCGCCGAGGATGATGATCTTCACCGGGGGAGGCGCCGCCTGTGCCCGTCGCTACAACCCGTCGTTCTCCGCGCGCCCTTCCTCGCGGGCCACGAAGTCGTTCAGCGTCTCGCCGACCGGCGCACGGCGCGCGCCGCGCCCGAGTTCGACGCCGAGCTGCTTGAGCTTGCGATACAGGTGCGTGCGCTCGAGGCCGGCGCGATCGGCGACGCGCGTCATGCTGTAGTTCTCGCGCGCGAGGTGGTATTCGAAGTAGACGCGCTCGAACTGGTCGCGGGCGTCGCGCAGCGGCTGCTCCAGGCTCACCCCGGCCGCGCTGGCGGCGGGAACGGCCGCGGCGGTGACGGTGCCGACGGTGCGGCCCGGCTCGACCGCGAGCCCCTCGCTCGCACCCAGCGACGCGTGGATGACGCGGCGCTCCGGCAGCGGCGTTGTACGCAGGGTACGCATGACGCGTCCGCGCTCCAGCCCGCTCTTGACCGCGGCGAGCAGGCGCGCGAGGGCGATCGGTTTCTCCAGGAAGTCGAGCGCGCCGAAGCGGGTGGCTTCCACCGCCGTGTCGATCGTCGCGTGGCCGGACATCATGATCACCGGCACGGTCAGCTGCCCGCTGGACGCCCATTCCTTGAGCAGCGTGACGCCGTCCGTGTCGGGCATCCAGATATCGAGCAGCACGAGATCCGGCGCCTCGGCAATCCGCAGCTGGCGCGCCACCGCGGCGTTTTCCGCCGTCACTACCGCGTGCCCTTCGTCGGAGAGAATCTCCGACAGCAGCTCGCGAATGCCTACTTCGTCGTCAACGACGAGAATGGTCGCCATACGTGTCCGTTGACGCTGCCGCCGGGAGGACCATCGTGCGCGGGATCAGGCAACACGCCGGCGCTGGCCGGCCGCAACGTCCGCGGCCACGGCCTTGACCACGCGGCGGAATACGATGGTTACGCTCGCGCCGCCTCCGGCGGCCACACTGCGGTTGTTGAGCTCGATCCGAGCTCCATGTTCTTCGACGATTTTTCTCACCATGGCCAGACCCAGACCTGTGCCGCTGGGTTTGGTCGTAACGTAGGGTTCAAAGGCACGTCTAAGTATATTCGCGGCAAAGCCGGGGCCGTTGTCCTCGACTGCCAGCCGGACCGCCTGCTTGGGCCGGTGTGCCGGCGTGCCGGGTTCGTCGACCGTCACCGCCTCGGTGCGCACGACGATGCGGCCGCTGCTCGGCGCGCCACCCGTCTCGCGCAATTGCAGCGCGTCGTTGGCATTGGCAAGCAGGTTGTGGATCACCTGCCGCAGCTGCGTCGCATCGCCCTCGATCAACGGCAGCCCGTGCGCCAGGACGAGTTCGATCGCCGGCGCGCCGACGGCCGCCGTGCGCTGACGCTTCTCGATGCCGTAGAGCGCCCCGACTTCGTCGATCAGCGCGTTCAGATCGAGCGCGACCAGGCGCGCCGGCGGGACCCGCGCATAGTCGCGGAAATCATCGACCATGCGTTTCATCGCGGCCACCTGGTTGACGATCGTCGCCGCGCCGCGCACCAGCACCTCGGCCTGGTCGGGCGGCAGCTTGGCGCCGAGCTTCATCTGCAGGCGCTCGGCGGCGAGCTGGATCGGCGTCAGCGGGTTCTTGATTTCGTGCGCGAGGCGCCGCGCGACCTCGCCCCACGCGACGGCACGCTGCGCCGAGATGACTTGCGTGATGTCGTCGAACACGACGACATAACCCGGCCCGTCGTCGAGCGGAAGATGCGATCCGCGCGCGAGCAGTGCGAGCGGCTCGGCGTCGGCCGGCCCGCCCGACCGCCGGATCTCGATCTGCTGCTGCCAGGAGTCGCGCGGCGTCGCCGCGAGATGCTGGTCGGCAAAGCAGTCGGCCACCTGTTCCGCCATCGCGGGCAGCAGCTCGGCGAACGAATGGCCGACATGCGGCGCGAGCGACAGCCCGAGGATGCGGCCGGCACCATAGTTCGCCGTGACCAGCCGGTAGTCCTTGTCCAGCACGATCACCCCGGCCGATAGGTTGGTCAGCACACGTTCGAGGTACGCGCGCGCGTTTTCCAGCTCGCGCGAGCGCGCCTCGACGGCATCGCGCGCGTCGGCAAGCTGGCGCGTCATGGCATTGAACGATTGCGTGAGCAGGTTCAGTTCGTCGTTGCCGCGGAATACGCGCACCGGCCGGTAATCGCCTTCGGCGACTGCCTTCGTCCCCTCGGCAAACTGCAGCAGTGGCGCGGCCAGCGAGGCCGCGAGCAGCACGCCGGTGGCGACCGCGGCGAAGATGGCGAGCAGCAGCGTCAGCGTCAGTGTCGCGGTGTAGATCTTCTGCAGCCCGCTGCGCGCCAGCGAGAGCTCCTGGTACTCGCGATAGCCGGTCTGCAGCGCCTCGGCGTTGGCGGCGATCGAAGGCGGGACCCGCTGCACGACCTGCAGCAGGCGCACCTCGCTGCGCGCGGGCGCGAGCAGCACGCCGCCGAGCCCGCCGCGCTGTCCCGCCGCGAGCGCTTCGACATCGTTCTGCGGATTGGTGGGTTGCGGAATCGGCACGATGACGCGCGTGCGCAGGCCGGCGCGCGGATCGACCGCGAGCGGATCGCCCTCGACCTTCGCGAAGGTGCGTTGCGCGCGCGCCTGGCGCAGGTCGGTGAGCGCGGGCAGCTCGGGCACGAGGTCGTCGATACCGCTGCCGATCGTGGCGCCGGTTGCGCCGATCAGTCTGCCGGTCGCGGTGACCAGCAGCGCCTCGTGCAGCCCGACCCGTTCGCGCATGCGATCGAGCTGTCCGAGCTGCTGCGACTCGGGCACATCGGCGAGTTCGAGCGCCATCACGCGCGCCTTGCCGGTGACGTCGGCGAGCTGCGCCTCGAGCGCGGCGCGACCCAGCGCCAAACCCGACTCCAGCGCGCGATCGACCCGTACGTCGAACCAGGATTCGATCGAACGCTGCAGGAACTGCACCGAGACGACGTAGATCAGCAGGCCGGGTACCACGCCCATCAGCGCGAACGCCAGCGCGAACCGCGCCATCAGGCGTGCGCCGAAGCGGCGCGCGCGCCAGCGCCGCACCAGCCGCGCAACCAGCATCACCACGAGCACGAGCAGCGTTGCGGCGATCGCGCCGTTGATGGCGAGCAGCAGCGGATAGTTGCGTTCGAACGCCTGCGTGTTTCCGCTCGCCGATGCAAGCAGGAACAGCAGCACGCCGCCCAGGGCGAGTGCGGTCAGGAGACCGTAACGCAGGGCGCGCGAGATGGCGGGCGCGTGCACGGAGACTACGGCGCGCGGTCGGCGCGCCTCCTACTTCGCCAGGTCGGCGGAAACCGGCACATTGCGCCAGTCGGAAGCCAGTGTCCAGTCGCGATTCGTCAATGCATTGACCTGGAACGGCTTCGGGAGTTGCGAGGTGTCGAGCCGCATGCGCACCTGCGCGGTGTAGTCGTCGTCGGGACGGATCAGCGTGCGATCGGCCACCCGCCAGCCGCGCACGCGACGCAAGGTCGCGAGCGCATCGGCGAGCGAATCGAACGGCTGCGCCAGGGCACCCGTAGCGAGGCGGTACTGCCGCGTGAGCGGGCTGTAGGTGAGACGATAGGTGCGCACGGCGTCGACCAGCTTCTTGTCGAACCAGTACCAGCGCGGGCGGAACAGTTCGAACTCGACGACGAAGAACAGCGCGACGCCGCGGTTGACCGCGTCCTCCAGTACCGGCGGCAGCTCGAAGTCGAATTGCGCATCGAGGACGAGCGCGCCCTCGGGATCGTCGGCAAGCTGCAGCTGCGCGCTGTTCACCGCGATGCGATCGGCTGCCGTGACGGGCGCGACGAATACGACCCACGCGAGCAGCAGCGCGAGCCAGAAGGACAGACAGGTGCGAAGAGCCGCCGGCGCGGCCCTGTCAGTTCGACGTTGACGAGCCGCGAACGACATGGGAATCAGCTAGCGTTTCTCGAACAGCGCGTAGAAGAACCCGTCGTGCACGCTCGGCGTGGAAGCCTCTCTGGGCCAGGGCCCGGCCTGTGCCAGCGGGGTCGGTAGCAATTGCACCGACCCTGCACGTTGGCCCGGCAGGTCAAGGGCCCGAGCGTCAGCCCAGCGCTCCAGAAACCGTGCCGCCTGCCCGCTTCCTTCCTCGGTGAAGAGCGAGCAGACGGTGTAGAGCAATCTACCAGTGGGCGCCAGCAGCGGCCACAAAGCATCGAGTAATCGAGCCTGAATCGTTGCTAATTGCGCAACATCCGGGGCCCTACGCAACCATGGGATGTCCGGATGACGCCGGACAATTCCGGAGGCGGTGCAGGGGGCATCGATGAGGATTCGCTCATATGCGGGTCGCGCCGGCCACATGGCGGGCATCGACGCATCACCCACGAGAACGCGGATGCGCGTCGGGTCGGCAAGACCGAGCCGCGACAGGTTCGATTCGATCCGGGCGGCGCGCTGCGCGTCGAGTTCGACCGCGTCGATCTGCGCGTCCGTCATTTCCGCCAGATGACCCGTCTTTCCGCCAGGCGCCGCGCAGGCGTCGAGCACGCGCTGCCCCGACTGCACGTCGAGCCACTGCGCGGCGAGTTGACTTCCCGCGTCCTGGACCGAAACCTGGCCCTCGATGAAGCCCGGAATCTGCTCGACGGGACGCGGCCTTTGCAGCCAGACCGCCTGCGCGCCGACGCGGATCGCCTCGACATCTTCGCGTTGCAGCCGCTCCAGATAGGCGGCCACCGACGCGCGCCGTGCGTTGACGCGCACCACCATTGGCGGCGCTTCGCCTTGCGTCGCCAGGACGCTGCGCCAGTGTTGCGGATGTTCTCTCTGCAGCCGTTCGATCCACCAGCGCGGCGCATTGAAGCGCACGACTTCGTCCCGGCGCGCCTGCGCCAGCAGGTCGCTCTCGCTGCGCAGGAAGCTGCGCAGCGCCGCGTTGATGAACCCTGCGGCCGATGCGGTGCGACGATCGCGCCGGGCCGCAGTGACGGCCTGGTCGACGACGGCGTAGGTCGCGTGACGCTTGTCGATCAACTGCGCAAGCGAAACCGCAAGCAAGGCAGCGACCCGGGGCGCCGGTGGCCGGATCGCGAGGCGGGCAACCAGCGCTTCGACCAGCGCGAGGTTGCGGGTCGCCGCGTACACGATGTCCTGGGCTGCCGCGAACGTGCGCGGGTGGTCCGCCGCGCGCTGCGCGATCGCGGCGAGCTCGAGCGCTCGTCCGAGAGCCGTGCCGCTGCGCAACTGCTGCCAGGCGGCGGCCGCGAGGCGCAACGCCGCGGCCAACGGGGGTCCGCCATCGGGCTCGGCCCGCGGTCGACGCGTCGATCGCATCGCCGGCGTCAGTCGGCGCCCGGCACCGCCAGGCGCGCGCCAACCTGGATCGGAGTGCCGGCGAGAAAGTCGGCGGCGCTCAGACGCTTCCCGCCGGCGCGTTGCAGTTCGGTGACGAGCAGATCACCCACGGCGCACGCGATGCGCACGCCGCCTCGATCGGCGGCGACGATCGTGCCCGGTTCGGCGCCCGAGCCGGATGCGGCATGCGCACGCCAGACCTTCATCTCCATGACGCCCAAGCGCGCTGCAGCGATGGGAAACGGGTCGAACGCGCGCACGCGTTGCGCCAGGACCGGCGCAGAAGCGCGCCAGTCGAGCCAAGCCTCCGTCTTGTCGAGCTTGCGGGCGTACGTGGCGCCCTCGGACGGCTGTGGCGATGCGCGCAACTGCGCCCGCGTGGCCGCAGCCAGCGCAGCGACGATCATCCGGGCGCCAAGGTCGGCGAGGCGCGCCGTCAGCGTGCCCGTCGTGTCCGATGGTTCGATCGCCAGCGCCTGCGAGAACAGCATCGGACCCGTGTCGAGCCCGGCATTCATCTGCATGATCGTGATGCCGGTCGTGCTGTCGCCCGCTTCGATCGCGCGCGCCGCGGGCGCCGCGCCGCGCCAGCGCGGGAGCAGCGAAGCGTGGATGTTCAGGGCCGTCACCTGGCCGCAGCCGCCATCACCGAGCCCGCCCGGAACATCGAGCACCGCTTGCGGCACGATGAGGCCATACGCCGCGACGACCAGAACGTCGGGGCGCGCCGCGCGGAGTGCGTCGAGGGCGGCATCCGCTGCGGCTGCATCGCGTGCACGATTGAGCGTGGACGGCATTGCCACCGGCAAGCCGTGCTCGAGCGCCAGCGCTTTGACCGGGCTCGCGGAGAGCCGCATGCCGCGTCCGGCCGGACGATCGGGCTGGGTCAGTACCAGCGCCACCTCGAAGCCTTGGGCCGTCGGCGCCGCGAGAATTGCGCGCAACGCGGTGGCGGCGAACTCCGGCGTGCCGGCAAAGACGATGCGCATGTTTCGATTGTAGGGACCGCCTTGCGCCTTCGGCACGGCGCAGGCTTCGTGCTGTCAGGGATCAGCGTCGATCGCGCCCGAGGTATTCGCGCACTTTGCGCTCTTCCCAATCGGCACCGAACTGGGGGCTCTGGCGGAGCAGATTCAGGCCCGAGAATGCGAGGGCGACGCCGAAGCCGAACCCGACCCATGGCCACCACCAGCGGCCCGGACTGGTCACGACGTTGACGTGAACACGATCGCCGCCACGAGGGCGGCGGCGCCGAGCAGGCGATAGAACGAGCGCAGTTCCTGCACGTACGCGCGCGTCCGGATCTCGCACGCCACCTCGCTTGGATCGGCCGCGTTCATCGGGCTTTTCGTCGAACTGGCTGATCGCTAACGGACCCCGCGCGCGTCAGGCAGCCTCCCGTGATTTCCGCTTCTTGAGCTTGGTGCGGATCCGCTCCTGCTTCAGCGAGGACAGGTAGTCGACGAAGACCTTGCCGGTCAGGTGATCCATTTCGTGCTGGATGCAGACGGCCAGCATGCCGTCGCAATCCATCTCGTGGCTCTTGCCATCGGTGTCCTGGAACCTGACCCGCACACGCGCCGGGCGGCGCACCTCGTCGTAGATGCCCGGCACCGAAAGGCACCCTTCCTCGCACAGCGCCGTCTCCTCCGACGCCCAGACGATTTCGGGATTTATGAAGACGCGCAGCCGGTCCTTGTTCTCGGAGATATCGATCACGATGATGCACTCGTGCACGTCCACCTGCGTCGCGGCAAGGCCGATGCCCGGCGCGGCATACATCGTCCGCCCCATGTCCTCGACCAGCTGTCGCAGCCTGCCGTCGAAGGTCGAGACGGGTCGTGCCACCTTTCGTAGGCGCGGATCGGGATATTCAAGGATTTGCAGCAATGGCACGACAGGACTCTTTCAGGATCGGGCGATCAATCGGACCGGCTTTCGGCGTGTCTCGACAGTGCCGAGGACAGGGCACTTTGCATCCCTTTTTGACCCTTCGGAAGCCCCCCGCAAAGCGATACTCGGCGCCAAATATCGCCCACCGCAAGCGCAGGTGAGCCACTTGGCCTCGCCAATAGCAGCTAGGGACCCCGCTGGGAAGATCCGTTGCGATATCAAGGCACTAGGTCCAGAATCTTAAGCCCTTCGTCATGATTTCAATGCTTTGGCCCGTCAGGGCATGGCGCGACCTGCCTCCGCGGTCCGCCGCAACGAACCGTGGACTGCGCCGCCGGTCCGATCCGAGGGAGTTTCGATGAACAAGTTTTATCTTCCCCGACCGCGCATCTGGCTGGTGCTGGCCGCATCCGGCCTGGCCTTGGCAGGCGGCGTCGCGGCACAGGAATCAGCGACCTCGCGCTATCCGATCACGACAGACCAGCGCCGCGTCGCCGACGAGGTCGCGCAGGCGGGCGTTCCCTTGTCCGCACTGGCACCGAACGCACCCGACACCTACACGGTCAAGCGCGGCGACACGCTGTGGGACATCTCGAAGGTGTTCCTCACCTCGCCGTGGCGCTGGCCCGAGTTGTGGGGCATGAACAAGGAGCAGATCAAGAACCCCCACCTGATCTATCCGAACCAGATGCTGGTGCTGGTCAAGGGCGCCGAGCGTGCGTACCTGAAGGTCGCCGACGGTACGACCCCCGCCGCACTCCCCGGTGCGCCCGGCGATGTCGTGCGCCTTTCGCCGCACGTGCGCGATGCCGCCACCGAGGGCGGCGCCGCGATCTCGAGCATTCCCAACAACCTGATCGAGCCGTTCCTTTCCCAGCCGGTCGTCTACGACGCGGCGGACATGACGCGTTACCCGCGCATCGTCGGCACGCAGGAAGGCCGGCTCCACCTCGGGCGCGGCGACGTCGCCTACGTGCGCGGCATCACGAACGACAAGGTCGAGAACTACCATGTCTTCCGTCCCGCACGCGCGCTCTACGACCCGGACGACGTCGACCACAAGAAACCGATCGCCTACGAGGCCTTCTACCTCGGCACCGCGCGCATGGCCAAGCCCGGTGAGATCGCCACCTTGCGCGTGCAGGACAGCAAGCAGGAAATGGACGTCGGCGACCGGCTCGTGCCGATCGAGCGCCAGGCCCTGATCACGTACGTGCCGCACCGTCCCGACAGGCCGGTCGACGGCCGCATCGTCTCGATCTACGAAGGCGTCAACCAGGCTGGACCGCGCAACATCATCACGCTGAACCGCGGCCGCGCCGACGGCCTCGAGATCGGGCACGTGCTCGCCTTGCTCGATACTGGCGAAACAGTGCGCGACGTCACGGTGCCGGGCAAGGAATACATCAAGCTTCCCGACGAGCGCATCGGCGAGATCTTCGTGTTCCGCGTGTTCGACCACATCTCGTACGCGCTGATCATGATGGGCTCCAAGCCGGTGAAGGTCGGCGATCGCTTCATTCAGCCCGATGACGTCGAGTACGGGTACATGGAGCCGCGTCCCGCCGTGTCGGCATTCCCCAATGCGGCGCCGCTCTCGACGACCGCGCCGCAAACCGTCTCGCCGGGCGCAGCCGATACCTACAAGACACCGTCGAAGTAGGTAGCGCGGCGAACAGGCCTGGCAACAAACGGCGCGCCGATAATCGGCGCGCCGTTTTGTTTCGTGCGAGCTGACATGGATCCGGCCGAGCGCGCCGCCTGGCTGCGCCTGCTTCTGACTCCCGGCATCGGGCCGCGCACGGCGCGCATGCTGCTCGCCGCGTTCGGTCTTCCTCAGGCGGTGTTTGCCGCGGGACGGACCGCCCTCGGCAGGCACGTGCCTGCCGAACTCTCCGGCGTCCTGCGGCAGCCGCCCGCTGCGGCGATCGAGGCGACGATCGAGAAAACGCAACGCTGGCTCGACGCGGCGGCCGATCGTTCGCTGCTGACGCTCGCCGACCCCGACTACCCGGCTGCGCTGCTCGAGTGCCCGGATCCGCCGACCGTGCTTTTTGCGTGCGGCCGGCGCACGCTGCTCGCCACACCGGCGCTCGCGATCGTCGGCAGCCGAAGCTGCACGCAGCAGGGGCGCGAAACCGCCGAAGCCTTCGCACGGACCCTCACCCACGGCGGCTTGAGCATCGTCAGCGGGCTGGCGGTCGGCATCGACGCGGCCGCGCATCGTGGCGCGCTGCAGGCGGCCGAACAGGGCGCCGGCGCGAGCACCGTCGCGATACTCGGCACCGGCATCGACGTCGTATATCCCCCGGGTCACCGCGACCTCGCCGATGCGGTCCGGGGCCGCGGGCTACTGCTCTCCGAGTTCGTGCCCGGCACGCCGGCGCTGGCGCGCAACTTCCCGCGCCGCAACCGCATCATCGCCGGGCTTGCACGCGGCGTGCTGGTGGTCGAAGCCGCGCTGCGCTCGGGCAGCCTGATCACCGCCCGCCTCGCGGGCGAGCTCGGGCGCGAAGTGTTCGCGATTCCCGGCTCGATCCATTCGCCGACGGCACGCGGCTGCCATCGCCTGATCAAGGACGGCGCGAAGCTGGTCGAAAGCGCGCAGGACGTGCTCGAGGAGCTGCACCTGCCGGCGCCGGCAACATCGCGGCGCCCGGAGGAAGCGGCGGCGCCGGACGGGATCGGCGCCGAGCAGAGTGCGCTGCTCGCCGCACTCGGGCACGACCCGGTCGATCTCGACACGCTGGCGCAGCGCTGCGCGCGCGATGCGGGCAGCCTGAGCGCGGCCTTGCTGGAACTCGAACTGGCCCAACATGTTGAGCGTCTCCCCGGTAATCGCTACCAGAGATTGCGGTAATGGGCGTGCGCGCCTTTGACACGCCGCTGGCCCAGGCAGTAGAGTTCAACCGGATGTTCGATATCCTCGTCTACCTGTTCGAAAACTACGGCGCGTTCAATGCCTGCGCCGATGCCGACGCGGTAACGCGCAAGCTCACCGCCGCCGGTTTTGCCAAGGACGAGATCACCGACGCGCTCGCGTGGTTGCAGGGCCTGGAGCGCGTGACGCAGGGCGCCGCGCTGGTCAACCAGGCGTCCCCGGGCGCCTTCCGTGTCTACGCCGGCTTCGAAGTCGAGCACCTCGGCAGCGCTGCCATCGGCTTCCTGGCTTTTCTCGAGGCCGCCGGACAACTGAGTGCCACCCAGCGCGAGATCGTCATCGAGCGCGCGCTTGCGGTGGCCGATGCACCGGTTTCCCTCGACAAGCTAAAGGTGATCGTGCTGATGGTTCTCTGGTGCCAGGAAGCGGACATCGACATCCTGGTGCTCGAAGAACTGCTCGACGACGGCGAGGATCGCCTGCTGCAGTAGCTCGGCGCCGCCTGCGGGATCGGGTACCTGTCCGGGCCGACTTGCGTTCCTCCCCCGATTCGTTGATATCCTGAAAAAAGGGCCGCAGCACAAAATGGCGCCCTTCCTTGCATGCATTGCTGCCCGCAGCGATGCGTATACAAAGCGCACTTCGCATGAGCAAAACCCTGATCATCGGCGAGAAGCCCTCGGTAGCGGCGGACATCGCGCGCGCGCTCGGCGGCTTCACCAAGCAGCAGGACTACTTCGAAAGCGACCAGTTCGTGCTTTCGTCGGCGGTCGGCCACCTGCTGGAACTCAAGGCGCCCGAGGAATACGACGTCAAGCGCGGTAAATGGTCGTTCAACAACCTGCCCGTCATTCCGCCGCGCTTCGACCTGCAGCCGATCGAAAGATCGGAACCGCGTCTCAAGGTGCTCACCAAGCTCATCAAGCGCAAGGACGTGACGGCGCTGGTCAACGCCTGTGACGCCGGCCGGGAAGGCGAGCTGATCTTTCGCTACATCGTGCAGCACACGAAGGCAAAGCAGCCGATCCGCCGCCTCTGGCTGCAGTCGATGACCCCGGCGTCGATTCGCGAGGCGTTCGCGCAGTTGCGCGGCGACAGCGAGATGCACCCGCTCGCCGATGCCGCGCGCTGCCGCTCCGAGGCCGACTGGCTGGTCGGCATCAACGGCACGCGCGCGATGACCGCGTTCAACAGCAAGGATGGCGGGTTCTTCCTCACCACCGTCGGTCGCGTGCAGACGCCGACGCTTGCCATCGTCGTCGAGCGCGAGGAAAAGATCCAGCAGTTCGTGCCGCGCGACTATTGGGAGGTGCGCGCCACGTTCGGCTGCCGTGCTGGCGAATACGAGGCGCGCTGGTTCGATCCCGATTTCAAGAAAGTCGAGGACGATCCCGACCGCCGCCCGGAGCGCCTCTGGGAGGCGGCGCGCGCCGATGCCATCGTCGCCGCATGTCGCGGCAAGAACGGGACGGTCACCGAGGAATCCAAGCCGAGCACGCAAGCTGCGCCGCTCCTGTTCGACCTCACGTCCCTGCAGCGCGAGGGCAACTCGCGCTTCGGCTTCTCCGCCAAGACGACGCTTTCGCTGGCGCAGGCGCTGTACGAGCGCCACAAGGTGCTTACCTACCCGCGCACCGACTCGCGGGCGCTGCCGGAGGACTACGTCGGCGTGGTGAAAAAGACCGTCGACGCGCTCGGCGCGCTGCGCGCCTATGCGCCGTTCACCAGGCAGATCAGCAAGAACGGCTGGGTGAAGGCGAACAAGCGGGTGTTCGACAACAGCAAGATCTCGGACCACTTCGCCATCATCCCGACGCTCGAGACGCCGAAGCACCTTTCGGAGGCGGAGCACAAGATCTACGACCTCGTGGTCAAGCGGTTCCTGGCGATCTTCTTTCCAGGCGCCGAATACCTGGTCACGACGCGTATCACCACGGTCGAGCAGCACCAGTTCAAGACCGAAGGCAAGGTACTGGTCGAACCGGGCTGGCTCGCCATCTACGGCAAGGAAGCGCAGGAGGCGGAAGCGTCGCTGGTCAAGGTCGAGCCGAATGAGAAGGTGCGCACCAAGACGATCGAGTCGGTGGCGCAACAGACCAGGCCGCCCGCGCGCTACACGGAGGCCACGCTGCTCTCGGCGATGGAAGGCGCGGGCAAGCTGATCGACGACGACGAGTTGCGCGCGGCGATGGCCGGCAAGGGACTCGGCACCCCCGCGACGCGCGCGGCGATCATCGAGGGCCTGATCACCGAGGCGTACCTCGCGCGCGACGGCAAGGAGCTGCACCCCACCGCCAAGGCGTTCCAGCTGCTGCGCGCGCTGCGCGGCTTCGGCGTCGACGCGCTCGATGCGCCGGAGCTCACCGGAGAGTGGGAGCACAAGCTGGCGCAGATGGAGCGCGGGCGCCTGAAGCGCGACACGTTCATGCGCGAGATCGCGCACATGACGCGCGACATCGTGGAGCGGATCCGCCGCGGCGCCGACACCGGCGACGTGCCGGGCGACTACGCCAAGCTGAAGGCGCCGTGCCCCAACTGCGGCGGCAAGGTGGTCGAGAACTACCGCCGTTTCGCGTGCACCCGTTGCGACTTCTCGATCTCCAAACATCCGGGCGGACGCTTCTTCGAGGTCAACGAGGTCGAGCAGCTGCTGCGCGAGAAGCAGATCGGGCCACTGACGGGCTTTCGCAGCAAGCTGGGCCGGCCCTTTGCCGCGGTGCTGAAGATCTCGCCGGAACACAAGCTGGAGTTCGACTTCGGCAACGCCGCGCCCGGTGACGAGGGCTCGAGCGAACCGGTGGACTTCAGCGGGCAGACGCCGCTCGGATCGTGTCCGAAGTGCCGCTCGAACGTCTACGAGCAGCCCATGGCCTACGTGTGCGAAAAGAGCGTCGGCCCCGAGCGCAGCTGCGACTTCCGCGCGAGCAGGGTCATCCTGCAGCAGCCGATCGAGCCGGACCAAGTGCGCAAGCTGCTCGCCGCCGGTCGTACCGATCTGCTGCGCGGTTTCGTCTCCAACCGGACGCGGCGCAAGTTCGCGGCGTTCCTGATCACCAAACCCGATGGCACGATCGGTTTCGAGTTCGAGCCGCGCGCACCGCGCGGCGCGGCAAAAAAAGGCGCGCAGCCTGCGGCAAAAGCGGGCACGCCGCCGCGAGCCGAGGAGCCGCGCGCAGCCGCGCCTGTCGCAACGGCGCGCAGGACGCCCGCGGCCGGCGCCGAAGAAGCGCCAGCGCGCGCGGCGAAGTCCGCGCCGAAAACCGCAGCGAAGAGCGCGGCCAAGGCAGGCATGAAACGCGCAGCGAAGACCGCACCGGCGCGCAAGTCCGCTGCGGGCAGCGCTGCACGCAAGCCCGCGAAGGCCACGAAGACCGGCCGCAGGGCGTCGCGCTGATCCGGTAGCGGTGCGCCGCAGCGAGCGGCGATACTTCGCGCTGCGATGATCGGGCGCGTGCCCGCCGCCGCTCCTCGATGATCGACTCGCTGCGTCCTTCCCGGTTGTTGTTGCGTTCGACGAGCGCGTTCGCGGTGACCTGTCTGCTCACGGGCTCGCTGGTGTTCTCATGCACGGGCGACCCGTTGTCGACCAGCGGGGGCTCGTCCAACGCGCCGGACAGCCAGTCGATGAGCCAGTGGACGCCGGCGACACAGGACACCTGCAGCCAGGCGCTCCACGATTCTTACTTCGTGATCGGACCCGACGGCAAGAAATACCCGACCTGGCATCCGCCCGAAACGACCGATCCCGCTACCGGCCAGACCTGCTCCTTCGGGCACGAGCACGGCACGAACCCGGCCGGCTCGGCGCTCTGGCCCGCCCTGCAGCAGCACTTCGGGTTCGACGCCAACCACAACGGCACCCTCGACACGAGCGAGCTGGCGGTGAGCGGCATTCCCTTCGGGCTCGTGTCCGAGCAGCTGGTCGGGTCCGCCACGCCGCGCATCGAAGATCACACCGCCTACAAGATCGCGTTCGTCAACAGCGCGCCGCGCTCGCTGGTGAGCGGCGCCCTCGCGCCGGGCTTCGACCTGAGCTGCGATCTGTTCGTCGCCTACAACCAGGCGACTTCGACCGCGGACGCGTTCGCGAGCAACATGTTTTCGGTCATCTATGCCGTGAACTGCAATGCCGGCGCATCGGTCCAGCTGTATCCGGTCAACGTGATCGTCAGCACGATGGCCGTCTACGGCGCCCCGGGCAGCTTCATGCGCGCCGACGGGACGCTGCAGGAGAACACCGGCCTCCCGGTCCCGGATCCCTCGCCGCCCGGTGGAACGGAACGCGGCCGCATCATTCCGACGAGCGACCAGGTGCTCGCCGGTGCATTCGTCCTCGCCGGCCAGACTTCGACGCTGGCACCGTTGACCGAGCGCTGGGAAACGCAGCTGCGCCTGCGCCGCAGCGACGGTTCGGAACTCGCGACGCTCAACCCCGCCGTCGTCGTCAAGAACCCGGCGCGCTACTTCGACCTCGGCAGCAACGCACTCGCGCAGAGCATCGCGCTCTGTTACTCGGGGCTCGACGCGAACGGCGCTCTCGTCACCGATCCGCTACAGGCCTCGACGATCGTGCGCCAGGTGCGCGGCAGCGCGGCCTGCTCGGCCATCGCCCCGAACGGGCCGGCGACCACGCAGGATCAGCGCGTTGCCTTCGACGATCCGGCAAGCCCGTTCAACGCGTGCGTAAGGAGCGCGTTCTTCGGCGCCGACGTCGTCCACAACGTCCAGGGCCCGCTGTACTGGTACACGGATGCGTTCGGTGCCAACGCCAATCCGGTGGCGTTCGCAAACAGCATCAGGCAGTTCGTCTCCACGACCGACACGGGCTCGGTCGTGCTCGCCGCCGTGGAAACCGATCAGCCGTTCTGCCAGAGCACCAAGGTGCACGTGCCGAACTGACTCTCAGACGACGCTCTGCAGCGCGTCCGTCGCGGCAAGCGCCTGCAGCAGGGCCTGGTTGACTGCCCCTTGGGACAGTTGCAGGGCGCTCGTGCCGGCCTGCACGATCCCGGCGTCACCGCCTTCGAGCGCTAGCGCGAGGCCGAGGTACCGCGCGAACGGCCCGGTGCGCTCGACCAGCGCGGCCACGACCGCCGGCGGCAACGGCACCTCGCCGAACAGCTGCGATGCGTCGCGGCCGACGATCTTGTCGAGCAGCGAGAACACGCCGACGATGAAACACTCGTCGCGTTCCCGGCCCCGCACGCCCGCCGCGCCCGCGAGGTTCTCCATCAGGAAACCGCGCGCGACCGCGGTGTAGATCTGCGGCAGTGCCTTCGTTTCTTTCGCCGCGACCACCATCAGCAGCACCAGCCACTTCACAAGCCGCTGGTAGCCGAGCAGCTGGATCGCCTGTGCGATCGAAGCGATCGGCCTGCCGCGGACGAATGCCGGGCTGTTCGCGAGCGTGAGCAGCATGTACGAGAGCATCGGCTCGGCCCGGAACGCGCGCTCGAGGTCGCGATTTTCCGCTTCGGCCTGCACGAGGCGGATCAGGTCGAGCACAGCCCGCTGCATCGGCTGCAGCGTCCCCGACGCGCCTTGCGCCGCCTCGCCGAGCGGCCAACCGACCACCGCGTGCGCGCCGGCCTTGAACGCCGCGCTGACACCTGCGCTCGACCCGGGCCCGAGGGCGAGCAGCGCACATTCGCGCGGCGCAAGCCCCTGTGTGCCCGCTTGCATCGCGACGTACTGGAACAGCGGAAGCCGCGCGTCGGCGAGGCGTGCGCCATCGCTCACGCGCAACACCAGGCGCACGCCGCGGCGCTGGATTTCCTGCACGCGACGCAACCGCACCGCATCGGCAAGTTCGTCCTGGTCGATCTCGAGCAGCACGTTGCGCGGCGCGCTCCACGCCGCCATCGAGTCGTCGAGCGGAAGGTCGACCGGAGCGAGCACGATCAGGCCGTGGGGAAAGCCGGTCGCATCGTCGGCGATAAAGCCGCCCAGGAGGCCGTCCAGCAGATCGGCCATGGGCACCGAGGCGCCATCGCCGGCACGCAGAACCAGCCGGAAGCCGACCGGCCGCTTGTCGCGGGCGATCACAGGCTGCCAGCCGGGCGTCACCACACCAAGATCGATGGGCTCCGCAGGGCCTTCGCGGGTGGCTGGCGGGAACTCGAACACGCTGGACTCCGGCCGCGTCGGGGCACGGCCCATTGTTGAGTCTCGGCAGCGCCGGGGTACGCCTTGAGTCGCCTGAAAGGCGGAATTCGAGTGCCGTGCCCCCGCGCGCTCTGGGGATCGGCCGGTCGTCCGAAGGTCGTACCGGTCATGCAAGCGCGCGCGCGGACAGGGTCATGCTGCACTGCGTGCGACAATCGCGCCCCCCGGCGCGCCCGCGTTCCCGCCCACATGTTCCTGTTCGCAGCGACGATCCTTCTCTCCGCGTTCCTGCTCTTCCTGGTCCAGCCGATCATCGCCAAGCAGATCCTGCCGTGGTTCGGCGGCACGTCGGCGGTCTGGACCACCTGCATGGTGTTCTTCCAGGTGCTGCTGCTCGGCGGATATGCCTATTCCCACTTCATCACGCGCCGGCTCGCACCGCCTACCCAGGCGCGGCTGCACATCGCGCTGCTGCTTGCGAGCCTCGCGTTCCTGCCGATTGTTCCGCGCGACTGGCTCAAGCCCGCCGGAGGGCAGGACGCCGCGCTCGCCATCATCCTGCTGCTTGGCGTGACGATCGGGCTGCCGTACTTCCTGCTCTCCACAACCGGGCCGCTGCTCCAGAAGTGGGTCGCGCACCGGTTTCCCGAGCGGTCCGTGTATCGATTGTTCGCCCTGTCGAATTTCGGGTCGCTGCTCGGCCTGCTCGCGTTTCCCTTCGCCATCGAGCCGTTCGCGAACTCGCTCACGCAGTCGTACGCCTGGAGCGTCGCGTATGCCGTGTTCGCGCTCGCCTGCGCCGTGACGGCGTGGCAGTCGGCGCGTGCGGCCGCGTCTTCGGCAACCGCGGGCGCGGTTACCGTCGAAGAGGACGGGCCGCCGCCGACCGTGGGCGACCACCTGCTCTGGCTCGCATTCGCCGCGCTCGGTTCGGTGCTGCTGCTGGCATCGACGAGCCACATTACGCAGAACATCACGTCGGTGCCGTTCCTTTGGGTGCTGCCTCTGACGCTGTACCTGCTCACGTTCGTGCTGGCGTTCGAGGGCCGCGGCGGCCGCGGCTGGTACGACCCGCGCTGGGGCATCTTCACCGCGCTGGCGTTCGCGGTGGCGATGGCAGCCGGGCTTTCCGCTTCACGCGGCGTACTCGACATCAGCCTCGCGGTTCCGCTCTATTGCGTGGGCGTCTTCTTCGGATGCCTGTTCTGTCATGGCGAACTCGCGCAGCGCAAGCCGGCGCCGCAGTACCTGACCCAGTTCTACCTGTGCCTCTCGGCGGGAGGGGCGATCGGCGGCCTGTTCGTCGGCCTGGTGGCGCCGCGCGTGTTCCCCGCCTATTACGAATTGCCGCTCGCCCTGGCGGCGCTGGCGGCACTGGCGATCCTTGCTGCCTGGACCAACCGGCGGCTGGCCGGCGTATGGGCCGCCGGCACGACCGTCGTCGCCCTTGCCGCCAGCATCGCGACCAGCTATTACGCGTGGTACTACGTCGACTTCCTGCGCGGCGACGTGATCTTCATGGAACGCAATTTCTATGGGGCACTGCGGGTGCGCGAGACGGGCGCGGGCGAGCACCAGGTGCGGCGGCTCCTGAACGGCGTGATCCTGCACGGCGAGCAGCTGACGAATTCGCCCGCCAAGCTGGAGCCGGGCAGCTACTACTCGCGCACGTCGGGCGTCGGGCTTGCCATCGCCGCAAAGCAGGAAGGCGGTCCGGTCCGGATCGGCGTCGTCGGCCTGGGTGCCGGCACGCTGGCGGCATACGGCCGTGCCGGCGATACCGTCCGCTTCTACGAACTCAATCCCGACGTCCTGCAGATCGCGCGCACGCAGTTCACGTACCTCAGTTCGACGCCGGCGAAACTCGAGTTCGTCATCGGCGACGCGCGCCTCTCGATGGAGCGCGAACTCGCCGCCAAGGATCCGCAGCGGTTCGACGTGCTCGCGATCGACGCATTCTCGAGCGACTCGATCCCGGTGCACCTGATCACGCGCGAAGCGATCGAGGTCTACCGGCGCGAGCTGGCTCCGGGTGGCATCGTCGCCGTGCACATTTCGAACCGCTTTCTGGACCTAAAGCCAGTGCTTGCCAACATCGCCGCGGTCAACGGCATGTCTGTTCGCCTGGTCGCCGATTCGCCGCCGGAGGAAACCGGCGCCTCGAGCACGGATTGGGTGTTGCTCGCGGAGAGCGACGCGCCGTTTTCCCGCCCGGAGCTCGCCGACAGGGTCGAACCGATCGATCCGAACCCGGGCCTGTCGCTCTGGACCGACCAGTTCAACAACCTGCTCGACGTGCTCAAGAGCCACCCGCTGGAAGCTTTCAAGTCGCTGGTCAGTCCGGGCTGACCGGCAGCGACTCCGAACCTGACATTGCTTGCCCCCCGGGCCCGCTGCCTGTAGCTTTCCGACGTACGTGTCGGGTGGGCGATGCTCTATACGGAACGCAGCGCGCTTGTCGTGGGCGCCGGCGCGGTTGGCGCTGTGCTCGGCGCGCGCCTGCACACCGCAGGATGGCACGTCACGTTCCGCATCCGGCCGGAGAGCTTCCTCGGCTACCGGCGCCTCGGCCTGCTCCTGCACAGCGCCAACGGCACCGTGAGGATCGGCGGCGATCGTTTCATCTGCGACGCCGTCGCGCCGGGCTCGCATTCGATCGTCATTCTCTGCACGAAGATGCCCGACTTCGATCAGGCACTCGAGGGCCTGGCTGCCGACGACGACGGCAAGCGCACCTACATCACGGTGCAAAACGGCCTGGCGGCGCCGGAGATGGTGGCAGCGCTGTTCACGCACCGGCGCGTGCTGGCGGGCGCCGCGGTCGTCAATGCCGACCGCAGCGGCCTGGGCGAGATCCAGATTCACTCGGAAGCGCGCCGCCTGTCGGTCGCGCCGCTGCGTGCCGCCGATGCGCCGATGGCGCAGGAGGTCGCGGCACGGTTGTCCTCGGCCGGCATCTCGGCGCCCGTCGCCGCGGGCGCGACCCAGCTCCTCTGGGCCAAGTTCGTCGGCATCGAGCCGCTCGCGACCACCTGCGCGCTGACCCGCCTCACGCTGGGCGAGGTCCGGCGCACGCCGCATGCCCTCGTCATGCTGCGTGGGCTGTTCGAGGAGGTGTTTGCGGTCGGCCGCTCGATCGGGGTCCCGCTCACCGACGATCTCTACGTGCGGCGCTGGCGCAGCTTCTTCGATGGCCCCGAGCATATGCGGCCGTCGCTGGCCGTCGACATCGCGGAGCGCCGCCCGCACGAACTGCACTGGCTCACCGGCACGGTGGTCAACCTCGCCGAGCGCAGCAAGACCGCGGCGCCGCTGCATCGGCGCGCGCTGCGGACGCTCGAACGCACCGACCAGCCCGCCACCCAGCACGCCGCCTGAGGTGCGCGGCGCCGGGCGGCGCCGGCGCGTCTTCTGCGATACTGCGGCCGGTTCCGTTTGTCGCTCAGATCGTCGCCCGATGTCCAGCAAGGCCTCTTTCATCCCACCCACCGCCACCAAGAACAAGGCCCGCCGCCTGCAACCGAAGATCGTCGTGCGAACGTCGCGCATCCACGGGCGCGGCGTGTACGCCGCGCGCAAGATCAGCGCCGGCGAGCGCGTGATCGAATACCGCGGCGAGCGCATCACCTGGAAGGAATGCGATCGCCGTCCGCCCTCGGATCCGGACGATCCCAACCACACGTTCTTCTTCTCGCTTTCCGACGGCAGGCACGTGATCGACGCCAACGTCGGCGGCAACGTGGCGCGCTGGATCAATCACGGATGCGACCCGAACTGCGAAACGGAAGAGGAAGACGGGCGCGTCTGGATCCAGGCGCTGCGCGACATCCGGCGCGGCGAAGAGCTTTCGTACGACTACGGCCTGATCGTCGACGAACGCATCACACCCACGATCAAGAAGCAGTACCAATGCTTGTGCGGCGCGGCGCGCTGCCGCGGCACCATGCTCGCGCTGCGCAAGCGCAAATGACTGGATCAACGAAAGGATTTGACGATGAGTCTTTCGATGCACGCGCTCTCGGTGCCGGTTTTCGCCCGCACACTGGGCAACCTTTCCGCCATCCTCGACAAGGCCGCCGCCTACGCGCAGGCGAAGAAGATCGATCCGGCCGTGTTGTTGACCGCGCGCCTGTACCCCGACATGTTCGCGCTGACGCGCCAGATCCAGCTGGCGAGCGACCATGCGAAGGGCGCCGCGGCGCGTCTCGCCGGCCTGGAGCCGCCGCGCTTCGAGGATGTCGAGACGACGATCGAGCAGCTGCAGGCGCGCATCGCGCGCACGACCGAATTCGTGCGTGGCATCGATCCGAAGGCATTCGACGGCGCGGAAACGCGCGAGATCTCGCTCAAGGTGCGCGACACGGTGCACAAGCACGCCGGGCTCGCCTACCTCTGCCACATCGCGCTGCCGAACTTCTTCTTCCACGTGACCACTGCCTACGACATCCTCCGGCACAATGGGGTCGAACTCGGCAAGCGCGATTTCATCGGCAGCATCTGAGGAGGCGCTGCAGAGCTTCGTCCTGCCGGTGCAGGGCATGACGTGCGCCGCGTGCGTGGCGCACGTGGAAAAGGCGCTGGGCACCGTGCCCGGCGTGCGCGCCGCGCGCGTCAACCTCGCGACCGAATCGGCCTCGGTCGCGGCCACCACCGTCGACGCCGCTCGTCTGCGCAGCGCAGTCGAGGCGGCGGGTTACGCCGTGCCGACCGAGCGCGTGCTGCTCGACATCGAAGGCATGACCTGCGCAAGCTGCGTTGCGCACGTCGAGAAGGCGCTGCGCCAGGTCCCGGGCGTGCTGACCGCGAGCGTCAATCTTGCCGCCGAGACCGCGACGGTCGAGTCGATCGCCGGCGCAGCGTCCGCCGGGACACTGGCCGCGGCCGTCGCCCGCGCCGGTTACCCCGCGCATCCGGCACACGGCGTATCGCAAGAACCATCCCGGCGCGACCCGGTCGCGCCGATCCGCCGCGACGCGCTGCTTGCGCTGCTGCTCGCCGCCCCGCTGGTCGTGCCGATGGCGCTCGGACTGCTCGGCATCGACGTCGCGCTCCCGCCGTGGCTGCAGTGGATGCTTGCGACGCCGGTGCAGTTCTGGTGCGGCCGGCGCTTCTACGTCGCCAGTTTCAAGGCGTTGCGCGCGCGCACCGCCAACATGGACGTGCTGGTGGCACTCGGAACGACGGCGGCGTACAGCCTGTCGCTTTTCCTTTGGTGGGGACGCGGTCACGCTGCGCACCTGTACTTCGAGGCATCGGCCGTCGTGATCGCGCTCGTCCTGCTTGGCCGCTGGCTGGAGGCACGCGCGAAGCGGCAAGCCTCGGCGGCGATCCGCTTGCTCGGCGAGTTGCGCCCTGCGCAGGCACGGGTGCTGCGCGCGGGCGAGACGCTTTTGGTGCCGCTCGAGCAGGTGAACCGCGGCGATGTCGTGATCGTCCTGCCCGGCGAACGCATCGCGGTCGACGGGCGCATCGTGGCCGGCGCGACGGCCGTCGACGAATCGCTGCTCACCGGCGAGAGCCTGCCCGTCGACAAGCAGCAGGGCGACGGCGTGACCGCCGGCGCCCTCAACAACACCGGGCGGATCGAGGTGCAGACCACCGCGACCGGCGCGGAGACCGTGCTCGCCGCGATCATCCGGCGGGTCGAGGGCGCCCAGGCCGCGAAAGCGCCGATCCAGCGCCTGGTCGATCGGGTTGCCGCCGTCTTCGTGCCGATCGTGCTTTGTATCGCGCTGCTGACGCTGGTCGGATGGTTGATCGCCGGCCTGGCCTTCGACGTCGCGACCATCCGGTCCGTCAGCGTGCTCGTCATCGCGTGTCCGTGCGCGCTCGGCCTGGCGACGCCGACGGCGATCATCGCGGGCACCGGCGTAGCGGCGCAGAACGGAATCCTGATCAAGGACGCCGACGCGCTCGAAGTCGCCGACGCGGTGACGCTGGTGGCCTTCGACAAGACCGGAACGCTGACGCTCGGCGCCCCTCGGGTCGCGGCGGTCGAGACAAGCCCGGGCACGTCGCGCGAGGATGCGCTCGCGCTCGCCGCCGCGGCGAGCGGCGCGAGCCTGCATCCGCTGGCCGCGGCCGTGCGTGCCGCCGCGCCGGCACGAGGCGTCGCGCCGGCCGAGGTCGCGCGCGACGTCGAGGTGCTTGCCGGTCGCGGTGTGCGCGCTCGCGTCGGCGGCACGGAGATCTGCTTCGGCAACCAGCGCTGGATGAACGAACTCGGCCTCGCCGCCGCCTTCGGCGAATCGGCCGCGCGCCTGCAGGCATCGGGCAACTCGGTTTCGTGGCTTGCGCGCAGGCGGGACGGGACGATCGAGGCGCTTGCCCTGATCGCGTTCGCCGATCCCCCGCGCCCGGGCGCCCGGGCGGCGATCGAACGCCTGACTGCGATGGGCATCGACACCATCATGATCTCGGGCGACAACACGGGCGCCGCAGCGGCCGTGGCGCAAGCCGTCGGGCTCCGGCGCTTCGAGGCCGACGTTTCGCCGCAGGACAAGGCGACCCGGGTGGCGCGGCTGAAGCAGAGCGGCCGGGTGGCCATGGTGGGTGACGGGATCAACGACGCGCCGGCGCTCGCTTGCGCCGATCTGGGCATCGCACTGGGATCGGGCACCGACATCGCGATGCACGCCGCGGGCATCACGCTGATGCGCAGCGACCCGCAGCTGGTGGCAGCCGCAATCGAGATCGCACGCGCGACCGTGCGCAAGATCCGGCAGAACCTGTTCTTCGCGTTCTTCTACAACGTGATCGGCATCCCGCTCGCCGCGGCGGGCCTGCTTTCGCCCGTCGTCGCCGCCGCCGCAATGGCGCTTTCCAGCGTAAGCGTGGTCGGCAACGCGCTGTTGCTGCGCCGCTTCTCGCCCGCCCCGGCGCGACGATCCTGAGGCGGGCGCGGGCCGCGGCCAGTCTGGCACGCGTCCCTCGCATTCCGTCACATCGCCATGGGTTTCCGCCGCCGGGTCGGTACAGTTCGCCCGCGCTCGCGAAGGAGAACCCGTGCTCTCGATCCGCAACCTGTCGCACGTCTACCCCAATGGAACACGCGCGCTCGACGACGTCTCGCTGGAAATCGGCCGCGGCATGTACGGACTTCTGGGCCCGAACGGCGCCGGCAAGTCCACGCTCATGCGCTGCGTCGCGACCCTGCAGACGCCGAGCACGGGATCGATCCGCTTCGCGGCAAACGGCGTGGCGCTCGACATCCTGCGCGAGCCGGAGCGGCTGCGCCGGATGCTCGGGTACCTGCCGCAGGACTTCGGCGTCTACCCGCGCGTCAGCGCGCTCGACATGCTCGACCACCTGGCGGTGCTGAAGGGCATCGGCGACGCGCGCGAACGGCGCGCCACGGTCGGGGCGTTGCTCGCGCAGGTCAATCTCTGGGACGTGCGCAAGAAACCCATCGCAGGATTCTCCGGCGGCATGCGCCAGCGCTTCGGCATCGCGCAGGCGCTGATCGGCAGCCCGCAGATCATCATCGTGGACGAGCCGACCGCCGGCCTCGATCCGGAGGAACGCAACCGCTTCAACAACCTGCTGGCGGAGATCGGCCAGAACGTGGTCGTGATCCTCTCCACGCACATCGTCGACGACGTGGCCGACCTGTGTTCGCAGATGGCGATCATCGCCGCGGGCCGCATCGTGCGGACCGGCGCGCCGCACGACCTGATCGACTCCATGCGCGGCCGCGTATGGCGCAAGGCGATCGAAAAGGACGACCTGGCGGCGTGTCGCGAGCGGCTCGACGTCATCTCGACGCGCCTGCGCGAGGGCCGCACCGTGGTGCACGTGATTGCCGACGAGGCGCCGGAGCCCGGGTTCGAACCCGTGGAAGGAGGGCTCGAGGACGTCTATTTCGCGACGCTCAGCGTCGAGCGCCGCGCCGGCCTCACTACGACGGCCTGACCGGGCGGACGGAAATCACGATGCTGGCCAGGATCGCGGCCTTCGAGCTTCGCTACCAGCTGCGCTCGCCGCTGTTCATCGTCGCGTGCGCGCTCTTCTTCCTGCTCAGTTTCGGCTCGGTCACCATCGATCAGGTCCAGATCGGCGGGCGCGGCAACGTCAACGTCAACTCGCCGTACGCGATCCTGCTGACGATCGGCACGCTCAGCGTGTTCGCGCTCTTCGTCGTGGTGGCGTTCGTGGCGAACGTGGTCGTGCGCGACGACGAAACCGGGTTTGCGCCGATCGTCCGCGCCACGCCGGTCGGCAAGCGCGCTTTCCTGCTCGGACGCTTCACCGGCGCCACGATCGTGGCCTTCCTCGTGCTGGTCGCGGTCGCTGTCGGCATGCTGCTCGGTTCATTCATGCCGTGGCTCGATCCGGAACGTGTCGGCCCGCTGCGGTTCGCGCACTACGCGTATGCGCTGTTCTTCTTTGCACTGCCGACGCTGCTGGTGATGGCGGCCGGT
>Ga0335077_10001705_pt1 | contig 26109 bp, 26 predicted proteins | sample Lox_Sample_31_FD_207151 | JGI IMG/M metagenome (GOLD analysis project Ga0335077, IMG submission 207151) | Soil microbial communities from Loxahatchee National Wildlife Refuge, Florida, United States - Lox_Sample_3.1 | ecosystem: Environmental > Terrestrial > Soil > Wetlands | place: USA... | reverse complement strand
ACGAGCGCCAGGGCGATGATCGCAAGTCCGACCGCGAGAAGTGCCAGCCAGGCGCTTCGCGGCAGCAGCCGCAGCGGCGCGCGCACCGATCCAAGTGCTGCATGTGCCGTCATCGGCCGCGGTGCCTGCGCCTTTTCGCTGTGTCTGCCATCGGGCCCAGGTAGCGAGTCCGCGGCGCTGATGAGCGCTCCCGAGCGCATCAACGCCCCCTGCGAAACCAGCGGCGCCACAACGCGGCAAGCAACAACCAGCGTATGCGCGGAGAGGAAAGCGCGCGCAGCGCGATGCGGCCCGCTCCGCCTGCCCAGTTGAGCAGGCGTTTCTGCTCCCATTGAGCGATGGTGGCGGCAAGTGTCGCGCGCTGCACCTCCGCCTCGAGCTCGAGCAGCTCCAGGCGGCGCGCGACGTATTGAGCGCGCTGCTGTGTCACGGCTCGTTGCCGAGCGATGCGCGATCGAGTCGCAGCTGATCGACCACGCGTGAGAAGAGTGGCGCGCGCCGCAGCGAGCGTCTGAGGACTATCCAGCTCACGATGCCGCCAAGCAGGAAGAGCACGAAGAGTACACCGAGTACGATGAAGCGGGGCCGCGGCGGCAGTACCAGAGCCACCCACAGCACCAGGGTGAAGCCGGCGAGCCATGCACAGATGACGATGGCGGCGGCGAGGCGCAGCTCGCGCGTGACATTGATCTTCTCCTGCTCGATCTCCATCGAGAGCAGCTCGAGACGCGTCTGCGCGATGCGCAGCAGCTGATCGAGCAACGACTTGCCGCGCGCGATGATCGGCTGCGCTCCGTCGTTCATCACAGGCCGGCGTCAGTCGCCCGCGCCGCGCGGCCGCGCACTGCGCGCGGCTCGTGCGAGCAGCACTCCCAGTGCGAGTCCCACGCCCGCGCCGATGGCAACTGCCGTCCAGGGATTGTCGGCCACCCAGCTCTCGATGGCGCTCGAGACGCGCGTGCCCTGGCGAGCGGCATCGCTCTCGATGTCGGCGAGCCGCATCTTGGCTGCATCGATGCTGTCATGCACTCTGTCACGCAGTCGCTCGAGCTCTGCATCGTCCGCCTCGCTCAGCGCCCCCAGGAACGCCTCTGCTTCGCTAACCACGTTACGCAACTCCTCCGTCACCGCCGTGCCGCTTTGAGTCGTGTGCTCGGTCATGATCGGGCATCAGGTGAGGCGCAGCGACGCTGAGCCCTCGTGCACCGAGACCTCTTCGACGAGGCTCAGCAAGTTGCGTGCATGCTCCTCCTGAACGGCGAGCAGATCCTCGAACAGGCGGCGCGTGGTCGGATCGCCGTCGCCCACGAAGCGGATCATCTCCCGATAGCTCTCGACGGCGACGCGCTCGGTGATGAGCGCATCGCGCACGATCTCGGCGAGCCGAGTGCCCGCGCTGTACTCCGCATGGCTGCGCTGCGCCAGGGCGGCGGGCGAGAAGTCGGGCTCGCCGCCGAGTTGCACGATGCGCTCGGCCAGGCGATCCGCGTGCTGCTCATCCTGCGCGGCATACTCCCGCAGTGTCGCCACGAGGTTCGGGTACCCGGCAGACTTGGCGAGAAAATAGTGATGCTTGTAGCTCAGCACGGCGACGATCTCGGTCGCCAGCGCCTCGTTCAGCAGCCGCAGCACCACGTCCCGATCCGCGCCGTAGCTCGCGGTGACTGCGCCATTCTGCAATTCGTTGCGTGCACGCGCGCGAATCGTCTCTACGTCGAGAATCGGATCCGCTTCGAAACGTACTGCTCTGCGCTGCATAGGTTTTGTTCCACCCGGAGGCCCCGGGGGTGCGTCGGAGCAAAATTCATGCCTACGATATCAATGTCCCTCGAAGGCAACAAGGGTGTGCACGGCGACCCCGAGCGCCTCGAGCTTGCGCGCTCCGCCGAGTTGCGGCAGGTCGACGATGAAGCATGCGGCGAGCAGCTGCGCGCCGAGCGAGCGCAACAATTTGACGGCGCCTTCGGCGGTGCCGCCGGTCGCGATCAGGTCATCGACCAGGATGATGCGCTCGCCGGGCACGATCGCATCGGTGTGCATCTCCATCTCATCGAGGCCGTACTCCAGTGAGTACGCGACGCGCACGGTGGTATGCGGCAGCTTGCCCTTCTTGCGGATCGGCACGAAGCCCGCAGACAGCTGATGCGCCATGGCGCCACCGAGAATGAAACCGCGCGCCTCGATGCCGGCCACGCGATCGATCTTCGAGCCGGCCCACGGCTGCACGAGCTCGTCCACCGCGCGGCGGAAGGCACCCGCGTTGCCGAGCAGGGTAGTGATGTCGCGGAACTGGACACCCGGTCGCGGGTAATCCGGGATGGTGCGAATGAAGGGCTTGAGATCGGCAAGCGTGGGGGGATGCATGGGAAGTCACCTCGAACCAGGCGACAGTGTACCCCCTTGGCCAGGCGTTGCCGTGACGCTCAGGCGACCTTGGTGCGCAGGTACTCGATCGCGCGTCGCAGCTCATCCGCAAGTGCAGCGGTCAATCCGGGAACGCGCTCACGCGCTCCGCTGCGCGCGGCGCTCTCGAGCTCCGCGGCGATCTCGGCCAGCCCATGCGCCGCAAGGCTCGCACTCGCGCCCTTGAGCGAGTGCGCATGCTCGCGCACCGCGCTCAGGTCGCCGGTGCCTGCAGCGGCGGCGAGCGCCGCGAGCGACTCATCGCCACAGGTGATGAAGAGACGGGCGAGCTCCGCGACACCCGGCTCATCGTGGGCATGCGAGTCGAGCAGCGCGTCCCAGTCGACGGGAGCAGCGGACGCGCCCTTGATGGAGTCGCGAGCCATCGTGCCCGGCAGCAGCAGCGCGCCGATATTGCGCTCCAGGCAGCCGCGCAGGCGCTCGAGATCCAGCGGCTTTGCGAGGTAGTCGTCCATGCCCGCGGCACGGCACTCGGCATCGTCGCCCTTCATCGCGTGCGCCGTGAGCGCCACGATCGGAATGCGTCGGCCGTAGGGCTCGGAGCGGCGTATCTCGCGTGTCGCCTCGTAGCCGTCGAGCTCCGGCATCTGACAATCCATCACGATCAGATCGAAGCGGCCGCTCTTCCAGGCATTGACGGCCTCGCGCCCGTTGCAGACGACCTCCACCGTCATGCCGAGCTTCTCCAGCATCGCGCGTGCGACCTTTTGGTTGACGAGGTTGTCCTCTGCGAGCAGCACACGCGTATCGCGCGGAGCGCTGAGTGTGCGCACCTGGTGACGCGTGACGAGCGGTTGCGCGCGTTGCTGCCAGGAGTCGGCGCTGCTCGACATGACCAGGCTCAAACATCCCGCGAGCTCGCGCTGCGTGACGGGCTTGAGCAGGTAGCCGGCGAAGCCGAGCGCGGCGAAGCGCTGCGCATCGCCGCGGTAGCCCGCAGAAGTGAGCAGCACCAACCGGGTATGGCGCAGCGACCGCTCCGTGCGTATGCGTCGCCCGACATACTCGCCATCGCCGTCCGGCATGTGAAAGTCGAGCAACGCGACGTCGAAGGGCCGACGCTCGCTCGCGGCCGCATGCAGCGCCCCGAGCGCTTCCTCGCCGCTCGCGACGCTGATCGCCTCGACGCCGCACACCGCCATCTGTCCCGCCAGCACGCGCCGGTTCGTCGCATTGTCATCGACGATCAGCACGCGCAGTCCGCGCAGCGCCGCGGGCTCGCCGCAGGGACTTGAGATGCGTTGCGCCTCGAGCCCGAGCCGTGCACTGAACCAGAAAGTCGAGCCCACACCCGGCGTGCTGAGGACGCCGGCATCCCCCTGCATCAGCCCGGCGAGGCGCTTGACGATCGACAGGCCGAGACCCGTGCCCCCGAAGCGTCGCGTGGTCGAGGCGTCCACCTGAGAGAAGGGCCGGAAGAGCGTGCCGAGGCGCTGCGCGGCAATGCCGGGGCCGGTATCGCGCACCTCGCATCGCATCAGCAGGTTCTTGTCGTCGATCTCTACGACGCGCATCTCGATCGCGACCTCGCCGGCATCGGTGAACTTCACGGCGTTGCCGCCAAGATTGAGGAGAATCTGGCGAATGCGCGCCGGGTCTCCCTTGACGTGCTCCGGAACCTCCGCATCGATGCTCACGGTGAGCTCCAGTCCCTTTGCATGGGCCTGGATCGCGAGCAACCGCGCAACGTCCTCGATCGTGTCGCGCAGGTTCATGTCGATGTGCTCGAGATCGAGCTTGCCGGCCTCGATCTTGGAGAAGTCGAGGATGTCGTTGATGACCGTGAGGAGCGCCGCCGCGCTGTTGCGAATCGTCTCGGTGTAGTCACGCTGCGACGGATCGAGCTCGGTATCGAGCAGCAGCTCGGTCATGCCGATGACGCCGTTCATCGGCGTGCGGATCTCATGACTCATGTTGGCGAGGAACTCGCTCTTGGCGCGGTTCGCCGCGTCGGCCGCCTGTGTCGCCTCGATGAGCGCACGCTGATACTCGCGCCGCTCGCTCACGTCCTGCAGAGCGCCCGAGATGCGCATCGGCCGGCCACTCCCGTCGGACTCGCACACACCACGCGAGCGGAACCAGCGATACTCGCCGCTGCATCTGCGCACGCGAAACTCCACGTCGTATTGGCCGAGTCCCTGCAGACAGCGCTCGAATGCCGACTGTTGCGCCGGCATGTCCTCCGGGTGGATCAGTGCCTTCATCGCCTCGCGTGTGGGCTCGAGCTCGGCGCCGTAGCCGAGCATCTGCAGAAAATACGGTGCGAGCCAGTAGCGTCCCGTGGGCACGTCGAACTCCCACGGACCGTCGTGCGTGCCGCGCATCGCGCGCTCGAGGCGCGCCTCGGCCAGCCGCCGCGCCTCCTCCGCCTCCTTCAGGCGCGTGATGTCGAAGGTCGCGCCGACGAAGCGCCGTGGGCGCTGCTGCGCGTCGTACTGGAACTCCGCATGCGTCGCGAGCCAGCGTGTGCTGCCGTCGCGCCGCGACAGCTGATACTCGATGAAGAACGGGCGCCGCTCGCGCGCCGCGGCCCGATACTCCTCGAGCCAGCCCATGCGCTGTGCCCCAAGCAGTGCGAGCCACTCCTCGTTGGTCGGAGCGCGCCCGAGATGCTGCAGGTCGTTGAGATCTATCAGCGCCGGGGAGACGTACGCGCTGCCGTCATCGTGCACCGGCATGTCGAAGGAGCCGATGCGTCCGGCGCGATGGGCGAAGTCGAGCCGCTCGGCCACGCGGCGTGCCTCCGCACGCGCCTCCTCGGCGCGCGACAGCGCGAGGCGCAGATCGCTCTGCTCGAGGAGCGCGCGCTGCGATTGCACCAGCATCTCGGCGTACCTGAGGCCGTGGCTCCCGCGGCGTGCGGTCGCAAGCGCCGTGAGCCACGGCAGCAGCAATGCAAGCGCCACATCGAGCATGTGCATGGGGTGCATGGCCGGCTGCGCGCCCGTGAGCACGATGTGCAGCGCGAGCAACGCGGTGCACGCGGCTGCTGCGAAATAGGGACCGCGAGCTCTTTGGCCCCAGAGGCCGAGGAGCACGGGCAGCACGTATGCGGCGCCAAGCATCGTCCAAGCGGGCAGCAGCTGCTGCGCGCCGAACACGAGCGCCGCAGCGACGACTGTGGCGTAACTGTTGTAGTGCTCGAGTGCCGTGCTCAGGCGCGACTGCGCCCGCCACGGCGCGCGTGGCGTTGCATCCCGCACGGTGCTTGCGGCTGTGCAATCCGGCTCGGCTTGCATGTGTGACGTGGCTCTCGGACTCCGCAGCGGAAGCGCTACGGCGGCCGCAGGGGTGTTACAGCCCTTATCGGTCCGCAGCGCGGATTCTGAAGGTTGCGAGGCGCGATTCTGCGCCGCAGCATGCACCTGGCGCTTACACTTGCATCACGCTTTGCGCCTGATCCGGCGGCACCTTGCCTGCTGCCGTGGAGATCCACGTGCTCAGAAAGCTCGGCAACTCGGGCCTGCTCGTCGGGCCGCTCGCTCTCGGCGGCAATGTGTTCGGTTGGACGGCGGATGAGGCCACCTCCTTCGAGGTGCTCGATGCATTCGTCGCGTCCGGCATGAATCTGATCGATACCGCAGACGTCTACTCGCGCTGGATCCCCGGACATCAGGGCGGGGAGTCTGAGAGCGTCATCGGCAAGTGGCTCAAGAGCCGCGGGCAGCGCTCTCGGGTGCTGATCGCAACCAAGGTCGGCATCGAGATGGCACCCGGAGAGCAGGGCCTGTCCCGCGCCTACATCATGCGTGCAGTGGAGCGCTCGCTCACCCGGCTGCAGACCGACTACATCGATCTCTATCAATCACATCGCGACGATGCCGGCACGCCGCTCGAGGAGACTCTGGAGGCCCATGCGCAGCTGCTCGCGCAGGGCAAGGTGCGTGCGATCGGCGCATCCAACTACAGCGCCGAGCGCCTGGCGGCCTCGTTGCAGACGAGCGCGACGCGCGGCCTGCCGCGCTACGAGTCTCTGCAGCCCTGGTACAACCTCTACGATCGTGCCAGCTTCGAGGGCGAGCTCGCCGAGCTTTGCAAGCGCGAGAATCTGGGCGTCATCAGCTACTTCTCACTGGCGAGCGGATTTCTCACCGGCAAGTACCGCTCGGCCGCCGATCTCACCAACCGGCCGCGCGCCTATCGGGTGAAGGACATGCTGACCGAGCGCGGCTTGCGCATTCTGCGCGCGCTCGATGCCGTGGCACGCGAGCACGAGGCGACGCCCGCGCAGGTGTCGCTCGCGTGGCTGCTGGCGCGCGGCGTCACCGCGCCCATAGCAAGCGCGACGAGCGTCGCGCAGCTGCAGGAGCTCATCGGCGCCACGGATCTCGAGCTCAGCGCGGCGGCATTGAAGAGTCTCGACGCGGCGAGCGCGAGTGATTGAGTGCGGTCGCGCCGCGCATCACGCGTGGCGCGATGCGAGCAGCTCCAGCTCCGGAGGCATGGGCGCCACGTCGATCTCGACGTTGATACAGGCGGGTCCGCCGCTTGCGAACGCCTCGCGAATGGCCGGACCGAGATCTTTGATCTCGGTGATATGCCGTCCCAGACAACCGAAGGCGCGTGCGACTTCGTGGTACTGCGCGCCCGAGAGTCGCGTCCCGCGCACCGGATTGCCGACCATCTCCTGGAAATGTTGCGAGGCGGCCCAGCTGCGGTTGTTCATGACCACGACCACCACCGGCAGGTGATGGCGCGCGAGCGTGTCGAACTCTGCAATCGTGAAGCCGAGCGCGCCGTCTCCCGCGAGGCACAGCACGGGCCGCTGCGGCTGTGCCACCTGCGCCCCGATCGCAAGCCCCAGGCCGAAGCCCACGGCACCCAGGAAGCCGTGGGTGATGTAGCTGCCCGGGTGGGTCTGGCGGATCACCTCATTCATCCAGTGATAGGACTCTGCACCGTCGCCGATGACGATCGTGTCCTCACTGATGTGCTCGGCGATCGCACTCACCGCCTGATACGGGTGTATCGGTGGCTGCGTGCGCCCGAGCGCCTCGCTCGCGCGCCGCCGGCGCGCCGCCTGGGCACGCTGAATCGTCGCCTGCCAGGCGGTATGCACCGGCCAGCGGTGCGAGCCTGCCGCGGTGAGCAGCGCACGCAGGGTCTCACGCGGGTCGGCGGCGATGGCAACCGCCGCATCGCGCAGACGGCCGATCTCCCTTGGATCGATCTCGACGTGAATCAGCTTTGCAGCCGCGGGCACGAGTCGATCGCTCGTGCCGAGCGTGAACAGCCCGAAGCGCGTGCCCAGCGCGAGCACCACGTCTGCGCGATCGGCTGGTGCCGCCAGATCGGCGAGCTTGTGGAACGTGCCGCCGTAGAGAGGATGGTCGCTCGGCAGCAAGCCGTGAGCTTGAAAGTCGGAGAAGACGGGAATGCCGCTGAGCTCGGCGAAGGTGCGCAGCTCCGCGGCGCAATCCGCCTGCCAGGCGCCGGCGCCCGCGAGTATCAGCGGCCGTTCCGCGGCTCGCAGCAGCTCGAGCGCGGCCTCGATGACTCCTGATTCGGGGGACGGAGCCGGATGCACCTCGACCGCGAGCGTCTGTGGCATGCGCACCGAGCCTTCATCGACGCTTGCCGTGAGCACGTCCATGGGCAGATCGAGCAGCACCGGCCCGGTGGGCGGCGAGCTCGCAATGCGTATGGCGTGCGCCACCAGACGCGGAATCTGTGCGACCGTCGTGACCGTGTGCGCCCACTTCGTGATCGGTCGGGCGATGGCCGCCTGATCGATCCCCGCCTGCAGCGTGTTGGTCTCCGCATCGCGTAGCGCCGCCGCTCCGCTTATGTATAGAACGGGCGTGCGATCCAGATATGCGTTTGCGATCGAGGTGATGCAATTGGTGAAGCCGGGACCCGCCGTCACGAGCGCGACTCCCAGGCAGCGGGACGCGCGCGCATAGCCTTCGGCCGCGTGGCCCGCGGCCACTTCATGGCGCGTATCAATGATCGGAATGCCGTGCGCCGCGCAGCTCTGAAAGATCGTCTCCAGGTGTGCGCCGTGCAGACCGAACACCGTGCGCACGTGCGCACCAACCAAAGTGCGGACGAGCAGCTCTCCGCCTACGAGCATCACCATGTCGCTTCTCCGAGAGGGTGCGGCGGTGGGCCATGCTACAGTTGCGCAACTCACAAAAGAAAGTCGAGCAACCATGGCACCTCCCGCAACCAACATCGAGATTGCCCAGAAGGCCAAGATGCGCCCGATCGTCGCGCTGGCGAAGGAGCGGCTCGGCATTCCCGAGGAGAGTCTGCAGCCTTACGGCCGCTACAAAGCCAAGATCGCGCTGGATTACATCGATACGCTGAAAGACCGCCCGATCGGCAAGCTGGTGCTGGTGACAGCTATATCGCCCACGCCCGCCGGCGAAGGCAAGACCACCACGACGGTTGGCCTGGGGGATGCGCTCAACCGCCTCGGCAAGCGCACCATCATCTGTCTGCGCGAGCCTGCGCTCGGACCGGTGTTCGGCGTCAAGGGCGGAGCCGCGGGCGGCGGCTATTCGCAGGTAGTGCCGATGGAGGACATCAATCTGCACTTCACCGGCGACTTCGCAGCGATTGCGGCGGCCAACAACCTGCTGGCCGCGCTCATCGACAACCACATCCATCACGGCAACGCGCTGGGCTTCGACGTGCGCCGCGTGGCGTGGCGGCGCGTGGTGGACATGAATGATCGGGCGCTGCGCGATATCGTGGTGGCCCTCGGTGGTTCGGCCAATGGCTACCCGCGCCAGGATGGCTTCGACATCGTCGTGGCCTCGGAAGTGATGGCGATCTTCTGCCTGGCGACGAGCGTCAAGGATCTCAAGGAGCGCCTCGGGAAGATCGTCGTCGGCTACACCGCCGACCAGAAGCCGATCCGCGCACGCGATCTCAAAGCGCACGGAGCCATGACTGCGCTGCTGCGCGATGCCCTGGCACCCAACCTGGTGCAAACCCTCGAGAACAACCCCGCGTTCATTCATGGTGGTCCGTTCGCGAACATTGCCCACGGCTGCAACTCGGTCATGGCGACGCAGACGGCCCTGAGGCTCGCGGATTACGTGGTGACCGAGGCCGGCTTCGGCGCGGATCTGGGCGCGGAGAAGTTCGTCGACATCAAGTGCCGCAAGGCCGGCCTCGTGCCAGCCGCGGCGGTGATCGTCGCCACGGTACGCGCGCTCAAGTATCACGGTGGCGTGGAGGTCGCGGACGTCGGCAAGGAGAACCTCGCCGCACTCGAGAAGGGCATCGTCAACCTCGAGCGCCACATCGACAACGTGCGCGACAAGTACGGTTTGCCGTGCCTGGTCGCCATCAACCACCGTGCGGAGGATACCGAGGCTGAAGTGCGCATCCTCATCGAGCGCGCCGGCCATCACGGTGCCAAAGTAATCCTGGGAAGGCACTTCGCCGAGGGCGGCGCGGGCGCACTCGACATCGCCTCCGAGGTCGTGCATCTGTGCGACCAGCCGAACTATTTCAAGTTCGTCTACGACGAGAACGAGACCCTGTGGCAGAAGATGAAGTCGATCGCCACGAAGATCTACGGCGCGTCGGACATCACGGCCGACAGCAAGGTGCGCGCGCAGATCAAGCAGTTGCAAGAGTCGGGCTACGGGCACTACCCGGTGTGCGTCGCGAAGACCCAGTACTCGTTCTCGACGGATCCGAAGCTGCGCGGCGCCCCGTCGGGACACGTCGTGAACGTACGTGAGGTACGGCTCGCTGCGGGCGCGGAGTTCGTCGTCATGATCTGCGGCGATGTCATGACCATGCCGGGACTACCGAAGGTGCCGGCGTCGAACGCCATCGACGTGGACGACAGCGGCAGGATCGTCGGTCTGTTCTGAAGCGGTCGCGCCGGGCCGCGCGGCTCTAGAAGGGCTTGACCACGGCCAGCACCACGATCCCGATCAGCAGCACGCTGGGCACTTCATTGAAGGCTCTATACCAGCGCACCGTATGGCGGTCCGTCCCGGAGTCCAGGGCACGCATCAGCCGCAGACACCACAGGTGATAGAGCACGAGCAGCGCGACCAGCGCGAGCTTTACGTGCAGCCACGCGAACTGCAGATACTGCGGGGCGCTCGCCACCAGCGCGATGCCGAAGGCGAGCGCGAGCGCCGCGCCGAGCGACATGATCGCGAACAGACGCCGTTCCATCACCGCGAAGCGCGCGCGCAGCAGCTCCTCGGACGCGCCGGCGTGATACACGAACAGGCGCGGCAGATAGAACAGGCCGGCGAACCAGGTGACGACGAAGATGACGTGAAAGGCTTTGAGCCAGAGCATGATACTTGAGTGCCGTGAGCGGCCGAGCCGCAGTATAGCGGCGCGCCGCGCAGTGAGCCGCATCACGCAATCGCGCACTCGCCACGGCGTGCAAGCGGCGCTCGTATACACTTTGCCGCCTCGCGGGCTGCGGCAGCTCGCCGTGGGAGGTCGAGGATGCGCGATATCGAGCGGCGCTCGTTCATCACCCGAATGGGCGCACTGGCAGCGGTGGTACCGATCGCTCTTGTGTCCGTGACGGCCCGCGCGCGCACCACGAAGCGACCCCCCGTCAAGTTGAGTGCGGACGAGCGGCTGCAGGCGATGGAGAAGCAGATGGAGCAGATGGCCACGCGCCTCGGGATGCTCGAGGACGTGCAGGCTATCCGGCGCCTGCAGCACGCCTACGGCTATTACCTGGACAAGTCTCTGTACGAGGAAGTGATCGGCCTGTTCGCCGAGGATGGCGCCGTGCGTCTCGGCCGCGGGCTCTATCAGGGCAGGGTGGGCCAGCGGCGCTTCTATACCGGATTCGTCGCGCAGAGCATCGGAAGCGGTGCGAGTGGTCCGAGCTACGGAGTGCTGCGCGAGCATCTGCAGTTGCAGGACATCATCGACGTGGCGGCGGACCGGCGCTCGGCCCAGGGACGCATACGCTGCTTCATGCAGGCGGGCGCCCACGAGACGAAAAAGGATGTGAATTCCGAGCTACCGCGCCAGTGGTGGGAGGGCGCGATCTGCGAGAACACCTATGCCAAGGGCGAGGATGGCCTGTGGCGCATCAAGCTGCTGAATTATCGCCAGGTCTATCGTGCGAGCTACGAGGACGGGTGGGCGCACTCGAAACCGCTTGGGCACGCGGAGTCCGTGCGAGCTTATCCCGATGATCCCGTGGGACCCGACGAGTTGCTGCCGGATGCCGTGGCCTCATGGCCGGAAACGCCCATCGTGCCCTTTCACTATCCTCATCCGGTGACCGGCAAGCCCTGGGTATGAGCGACCGCCGGGGAGAGCTCTCGAGGGCTCAGCCTCAGATGAGCCAGGCCTCCAGCTCCGTGCGTTGGGGGCGATTGGTGAATGCGATCTGCTCGGAGCCGAACAGATGATTGATGACGAGCGCTGCCTCTTCCTCGCTATCGGCGAAGCCGCTCACGGCGGCAACCACGTCGAGCAGCGTCACTTTTCTCTCGCGTAGACTTACCAGCATCATCCCCTTCTCCCGTGAAGCGGCTCTCCGTCGTGGCCGCAAGAGCTGCAGCCACGTCCCACCCTAAGGCCTTGCAACTCACGTGCCAGATCTCAGGGGCCGGGCGCTGCGCGTTGCGTGACCCTCAGCTGTAAAGTTCGCATCCTCGCAAACGTTTTTTCATTTCGTGCCCCACACGCGGCGCGCGACCTCGACGACCAGCTCGAGCTTGCGCCACTGCGCGTCCTCCGAGAGCTTGTTGCCGGTCTCGTTGCTCGAGAAGCCGCACTGGGGCGACAGGCACAGGTTCTCGAGCGGCACGAACTTCGCCGCCTCGTGGATGCGGCGCACGAGCGTGTCGCTGCTTTCGAGCTCACCTACCTTGGTGGTCACCAGGCCGAGCACCACCTTCTTGGTGCGCGGCAGATAGCGCAGCGGCTCGAAGCTCCCGGAGCGGGCGGAGTCGAACTCCATGAAGAATCCGTCGATGTCGCTCTGGAACATCGACTCCGCGACGAGCTCGTAGCCGCCCTCGGTGGCCCAGGAGCTGCGAAAGTTCCCGTGGCAGGTATGCAGCGTCACGACGAGGCCCCGCGGCCGCTGCTTGAGCGCATCGTTGATGGTGCCCACGTAGCGTGCCGGCAGCTCTCGCGGGTCATCGCCGTTGCGTCGGCAACTATCGCGAAACTTCTCATCGGCGAGATAGGCGAAGCCCACGTCGTCGAGCTGCAGATAGGAGCAGCCGGCGGCGGCAAATGCGGCGATCGCCGCGCGGTAGGCAGCCGCAACGTCGCGCCAGAACTCATCGAGATCCGGATAGGCCTCGCGCGAGATCGAATTGCGGCCGCCGCGCAGATGGAGCATCGAAGGCGAGGGGATCGTCAGTTTGGCGGTGCGCTGCGTCGTGCCGCGCAGAAATTTGAAATCCTCGACCATGACGGGCTTCGTGTAGCGCACCTTGTGCGTTACGGTGGCGATCGGCGGCTGCTCCTCGGTGCCGCCGAACTTCGGTCCCGGGTTCTCGCGGATGGTGACGCCCTCGAGCTGACGCAGAAAATCGAGGTGCCACCACTCGCGGCGAAACTCGCCGTCCGTCACTGCCTGCAGCCCGATGGCCTCCTGCCGGGCGACCACCTCGCGTATGGCATCGTCCTCCAGGCGGCGCAGCTCTGCGGCGGGCAGGCCTCCGCGCTTAGCCTCGCCGCGCGCCGCTATCAGCGCTGCCGGTCGCAGCAGGCTTCCCACCTGATCGGCGCGAAACGGTCCGGGCATGTTGGCTCCTCCTGACGATAACAGCTGAGACGATTATGCCAGTGGCGCGTGGCCGCAAGGGTCGCGCGCTTGCTGCGGGTGAGCGGCACGACTACAGTCGTGCTCGGCAGCGCTCGGCATCACCATGGCCACGATGGATTTTTCGGGGAAGACGGCCCTCGTCATCGGCGCGACGACCGGTATTGGGCGCGCGACGGCGCTGGCATTCTCGGCCTGCGGCGCGCGCGTGGTCGCCGCCGGGCTCGGCGCGGCGGAGGGCCGCAGCCTGGAGGCCGAGCTGCGCCGGCGCGGGGAGCGCGAGGGCAGCTTCATCGAGGCTGACGTGAGGCGCGAAGCGGATGTGCGTGCCGTCGTGAGCCATGCGAGCGAGCGCTTCGGGCGCATTCATGCAGCGGTCAACAATGCCGGCGTCGAGGGTCGCTTCGCACCGGTTCAGAGCACGACCGACGCGGACTTCGACCACATCATCGGCGTCAATCTCAAGGGCATCTGGCACGGCCTCAAGCATGAGATCGCGCACATGCTCGAGCACGGTGGCGGCGCGATCGTCAACACCTCCTCGAGCGCAGGCGTCACCGGTATCGCCAACATCGCCCTGTACACCGCGAGCAAGCATGCGATCGTGGGTCTTACCAAAGCGGCGGCACTCGAGCTCGCCCGGTCGAACGTGCGGGTGAATGCGGTGGCACCGGGACCAGTCGACACCGGACTGTTGCACCGTATGGTCGCCGGGCACGTCGCTGTGCAGGACATTGCCGCGAGCGTGCCGATGGGGCGCATCGCCCAGCCAGAGGAGATCGCGGGCGCGATCCTCTGGCTATGCTCCGATGCGGCGTCGTATGTTACGGGTCATACACTCATAGTGGATGGCGGCCTCACGGTCGGTTGATGCGTTGACGCGTCAACACGGCAGGCCGGCTTGAAGGGGAAGACACATGGCTGACTTCGACGAGAAAAGCATCACGCGCGCAGTCATCGAGCGGCTGTCCGAGAGCCGCGATCCGCGCTTCAAGCAGCTCATGACCTCGCTGGTGACGCATCTGCACGACTTCATCCGCGAGGTGCGGCTCACCGAAGAGGAGTGGATCAAGGGGATCCAGTTCCTCACCGAGGTCGGCAGGAAGTGCACCGACAAGCGGCAGGAGTTCATCCTGCTCTCGGACACGCTCGGCGCATCGATCCTGGTCATCTCCCTGAACCATCCCGCGAAGAACGGGTCGGCGGAGTCCACGGTGCTCGGGCCCTACTACTGGGAAGGCGCTCCCGAGCGGCCGCTCGGCAGTAACCTCGCCGAGGGCGTCAAGGGAGATCCGACCTTCTATTCGGGGCGCGTACTCGATGCCAACGGACGCGCGATCCCCGGTGCGACGCTCGATATCTGGTCAGGCGATGGTGAGGGCAACTACGACATGCAGCTGCCGGATGAGACCGAGATGCGCGCGCGCGGCAAGATACGCACCGATTCGCAGGGCCGGTACTGGTTCCGCTCGATCCGACCGAGCTTCTATCCGGTGCCGATCGACGGGCCGGTGGGCAGCATGCTGAACGAGATGGGGCGCCATCCCTATCGTCCAGGCCATATCCACATGATCGTCTCCGCTCCCGGATACGAGGCGGTAACCACGCACCTGTTCGTCTCCAACAGCCCCTATCTCGATTCCGATGCGGTGTTCGGCATGAAGGAATCGCTCGTGGTCGACTTCAAGCGGCACGAGCCGGGGCCGGCTCCGGACGGGGAGCGCATGAGCATTCCCTACTTCACGGCCGAGTACGACTTTCGACTGCGCAGGGCGGCGGACTGATCAGTCTGCGCAAGGCGGGGAGCGCGCCGTGAGGGCCGCGGATCGCGTGGAGGGCGCTGCGCTCTCACCGGCGGAGGTGCTCGCCCTCTATCGGCCTCACGATGGCACTATTACCTCGTTCCTCACCGCGCGCTGCGAGGCGCTCGCGGCCAAGCCGGTGGTGCAGTTCGAGCAGCGGGTCTGGAGCTACGCGGAGCTCGCCGAGGGGAGCCTGGTGCTGTCCCACGTGCTGGCGGCCCGCGGCATCGGCCACGGCGCGCGCCTCGTCCTGATTTCCCTGAACAGCGACTTGAGCGTCCTCCTGTTCCTGGCGGCGGCGCGGCTCGGAGCGCTCTTCATTCCCCTGAACCCGGCCGCCACGGCCGACGAGCTCACCTATCTGCTCGGGCATGCGCGCGCAGCGCTCATCGTGTGCCAGCAGGAGGACTTCGACCGCGTGGGCGCAGTGGCGCGCACGCTGCCCGATGGCGCACCGCTGCTGTCGCTCAACGAGCTGGGTGTGACAGGGTCCGATGCGCGCGCCGTGATCGCGCAGCTGCGCTCCCTCGGTGCGGCCCCGATTGCAAGCTCGCCACGAGTGTCCAGCGATGATGCGGCGCTAGTCATCTACACCTCCGGCACCACTGGATTTCCCAAGGGGGTGGTGCACACGCAGCGCAGCTACATCCTCGCGGCCGAGGGTTTCGTGGCGCGCATGCACCTGCAGCCGGGTGAGCGATTGCTCACCGTCATGCCGTTCTTTCACATCAATGCGCTGTTCTACTCGCTGGGCGGGGCACTTGCCGCCGGCGGCACGCTCGTGACGACGGTACGCTTCAGCGCCTCGCAGTTCTGGGATTTGGCCGCGCGCAGCGGCGCGACCCAGTTCAATTTCCTCGCCGCGATCGGCAACATTCTCATGAACCGGCCGCGCTCGGAATTCAATCCCACGCACCGCATCCGCAAGCTCTATGGTGGGCCGATCAGCGAGCGCATGTACGAAGTCTTCCCGCGCGAGTTCAACGTGCCGGCCCTGATCGAGGGCTACGGGATGTCGGAGATTCCGGGAGCCTGCTGCAACCCCTTCCTCGGACCGCACAAGCCCGGCAGCATCGGCTTACCCGCCGTGCACCCGAATTTCCCCGGCAGCTTCGCGCAGCTACGCGTCGTTGACGAGGAGGACCACGAGCTGCCGCCGGGTGCTGTGGGCGAGCTCGTGGTACGCACGCCGATGATGTTCAGGGAATACCTCGATGATCCCGTGCAGACGGCCGCGGCTTTTCGCAATGGCTGGTTTCTCACCGGCGATCTCGCACGTCGCGATGCCGACGGCTACTTCTATTTCGTGGCGCGCAAGAAGGACATCATCCGCCGGCGCGGCGAGAATGTCTCCGGAGCCGAGCTCGATCGGATCATCTCCGATCATCCCGAAGTGCAGGAGGCCGCCGCGGTCGGCGTACCGGCGCCGCTCGGTGAGGAGGACATATTGGTCGCGATCGTGCGCAAGCCGCAGTCGCAGGTGCAGCCCGAGGAGATCCTGCAGTGGTGCCGTGCGCGCCTCGCGGCGTTGAAGGTGCCGCGCTACATCACCTTCGTGGAGTCGTTGCCACACACGCCCTCGCATCGCGTGGCGAAGCACCGGCTGAAGGGCGAAGCCACGCTGCTGGCGCGCGCCTTCGATGGCGAGGGTGAGAGCTAGCGCCGTGCCCGCGAAATCCATGGACAAGATCATGGCGCTCGCCAAGCGCCGCGGTTTCATCTATCAGGCCTCCGAGATCTATGGAGGTCTCAACGGCTTCTGGGACTACGGCCCCCTTGGCGCGCAGCTCAAGAAGAATCTGCGCGATGCCTGGTGGGAGGACGTCGTGCTCAATCCGAACGGCGGCCGGCGTGGACCTACCGGCGAGCCGGTGCGCATTGTGCCTCTGGATACCAGCATCATCCAGCACCCGAAGGTGTGGGAAGCGAGCGGGCACATCGCGGGCTTCAGCGACCCGATGGTCGACTGTCGCGAGACCAAGCAGCGCTATCGCTTCGATCATCTGCTCGTGTACGCGCCGGCGAGCGGTGATCCGCAGGGCAAGCCGCTGTTCGCCTTCATGCCGGACACCGCGAGCGAGCAAAAGCAGCGCAAGCGCGCCGAGAAGGCCTTCGGCGAGCTGCGCACCGTCTCCCTCGCGCAGCTGCCGCACTCCGAGTGGACGCGCGTCATCGGGCCGGATGCCGAGAAGCCCGGCAGCCTGACCGAGCCGCGCGCATTCAATCTGATGTTCCGGACCTACGTGGGCGCGACCGCTACCGAGGCGGACGTGGCGTACCTGCGCCCAGAGACTGCGCAGGGAATCTTCGTGCAGTTCAAGAACGTGGTCGACACCACGCGCGTGAAGGTGCCCTTCGGCATCGCTCAGGTCGGCAAGGCATTCCGCAACGAAGTGACGCCGCGCAATTTCACTTTTCGCAGCCGCGAGTTCGAGCAGATGGAGATCGAGTTCTTCTGCCATCCGAGCGAGGCGCGCGAATGGTATGCCTTCTGGCGCGCCGAGCGCATGCAATGGTGGCGCGATCTGGGGCTCGCCGGCGACAACCTGGTGCTGCGCGAGCACGAGGCGCAGGAGCTCGCCCACTATGCGCGTGAGGGTGCGGGCACGAGCGATGTCGAGTATCGCTTCCCGTTCACTGCGCCGGGCTTCGGCGAGCTCGAGGGCATCGCGCATCGCTCGAGCTTCGATCTCGCCCAGCACCAGAAGCACGCGCGCACCTCGCTCGAGTACTTCGACGCGGAGCGCGGCGAGCTGCTGCCGAACGGCGCCCACCGCGGCGAGCGCTATCTGCCGCACGTGATCGAGCCTTCGGCGGGCCTCGATCGCGGCGTGCTCGCCGTGCTGTGCGAGGCCTACACCGAAGACCCGGCGCGTGCGAGCCCGGAGCTGCTGCTGTTGTCGCCGCGCCTTGCGCCCATCAAGGCCGCCATCTTCCCGCTCGTCAACAAGGACGGCATGCCCGAGACGAGCGAGCGGCTCTATCAGGACGTGCGCCGGCGCTTCTGGCGGCGCGGCCTCATCGAGCATGACGTGAAGCAGGCGATTGGCAAGCGCTATGCCCGCATGGACGAGGCCGGCTGCCCCTTCTGCTTCACCATCGACGGGCAGACGGCAGCGGATCAGACCGTCACCGTGCGTGACCGCAATACCGCGCACCAGGAGCGCATCGCGCTTGCGCAGGTGGTTCCTTATCTGCAGGAACGGCTCGGAGCGGACTGAATCAGTCGCACATCGCCAACGGATCCCGGCCGACGAGCCTGAAGACCGAGAGCAGCGCTTCGCGCGCGCGCGCCGGGTCGGCTCCGAGCCGGCGCAGCCGCTCCACGTCCGCCTGCCGACGCTTGGGATCGCGCTCGCTCACGCGGCGGCGATTCTCGCGCGCGGTAGGAGCCGTCACCTCCTGGAAGATGCGGCGCCGCTCGCCGGCGTAGGCATCGAGCACGGTATCGCGCCGCCGCCCAGCGATCACCTCGATCAATGATTCGGCGAGCGGCAGCGCATCGAGCAGGCCACCCGTCAGTCCGAGGCCGCCGATGGGATTGACGACGTGTGCTGCATCGCCGGCGAGCAGCACGCGTCCGATGCGAAAGCTCGCCACGCAGCGCTCATGCACCCGATAGGGCGAGAGCGCCTCGGGCTCGAGCGCTGCGAGACCGGGCGCGAACAGCGCATAGCGCTCCGGCAGCCGACGGCGGATCTCCGCTTCGCAGAATTCCGGTTCCTCGCGATAGGTGCAACGCCACAGGCCACTTTGATCGATCTTGGGAATGATCGCCCAGTGCTCGGGGTCGAGAACGACGTTCGAGTGACCGAAGCCGTGCACCTCGAAATCGAAGCGCACGTTGGTCGCGACGAACCACTCCGGCCAGGTGATGCCGTCGAGGCTCGCGCCCACGGCGCGGCGCACGCCGCTGTGCGTGCCATCCGCGCCCACCACCCAGGGTGCCGCGAGCTCGCGCTCGCCCTCGGGCGTCTCGAGCGTCACGCAGACTGCGGCCTGCGACTGTGCAATGCGCGTCACGCGGTGGCGCCAGCGCACCTCGACGCCGGGCACGCGCAGCAGATGGCGCAGAATGATCGCGGCCAGCATCGGCTGCCCGAGGTGCAGATTGTAGGGATAGGCGGTGTCCTCGGGACGAATCACCGCCATGTCGAGCCGCGCGAGCAGCGCATGATCGATCGTCCAGTAGTGATACGTCTGTTTGAGAACGCCGATTGCCTTGAGATCATCGAGCAGCCCGAGCCCATCCAGACGCTCGACCACCGGCGAGTGGTAGACGACGGCGCGCGGCTCGTCGCTGATCGTTGCGGCCGCATCGACCACGAGCACGCGAATGCCGGCCCGCGCAAGCTTCAGCGCCGTGACGAGACCGACCGGACCTGCCCCGCAGACGATGACGCCGTCGATGCGCTCGGGCATGGCGCCGCGGGCGGGCTCAGCGCCCGGAACTCCCCCTACGGCTGCGGCGGAAGAGAAAAGTGAGCAGGAACAGCACGAGCTTCGCATCGAGAAGCTTGAGTGCGCTGCGTGCCTCATCGGGGCGCAGCTTGGCCGTCATCGGCATCGCACCGAAGACCTTGCCCTTGATGATGAGCTCGTCGCCCTCGCGCTGGATCGCGTCGATCCGCATGAGCTCGCTGTTGTCCTGTGAATAGAGCTTCATGCGCCAGCGCATCCGCTCGCGGTCGCGCGCCGGTGCGTGGTCCGCTGCAGCGTCAGGCCAGAAATCTGCATACGCACTCGCGCGCCTCCGGCAGCTCATCGAGCACCAGGTGTCCGGCCTTCTCGAACAGCTCGAGCCGTGCGTTCGGCAGCAGCTCCATCCAGCGCGCCGCGCGGCCGACCGGCGCGATCCGATCGGCTTTCGACCACATGAGCAGGGTCGGCATCGTCAGTCGGTGCAGCCAGCGCGCGAGCTTGGGATTGAAAGGCCCCTGGGCGGCGAGTCTGCGCGCCGATTGCATCTCACGCGCGACCGCCGCGGCGTGCGCCGGCGCCTCTTCAGGCCGCTGCGGCAGATGCGGCTTGAGGATCTGCACGTCGCTCACGAGGTGCGCATACATCTCCTCGAGCGACCAGGATCCCATCGGCGGCCCCGGATGCTGCGGGTCGGGAAGGCCCGCCGGTGCGACCAGCACCAGCCGGCGCAAACGCTGCGGATGCGCCACCGCGAACTCCGTGGCCATCCAGCCGCCGAGGGAGAAGCCCACGAGGTCGAACTGCGCCAGATTGAGCTGATCGAACAGATCGAGATAGTGCAGCAGATACTCCTGCATCGAATCGAGCTGCGGATCGTCGCCGGACTCACCCCAGCCAGGATGCAGCGGCGCGATCACCTTGAAGCGCTCGGCCCAGAGCCGGGCGAATTCGATCCCATGCCAGGAACCTGCGCCGTGCCAGTAGACGACGGGACGACCTTGCCCGGCGCTGTAGACGACGGTCTTCACGCCATTGACCGAGTACTCGTGGCGTCTGAAAACGATCGCCGGATGACGCGCGGTCGTCGTGGCTTTTGTTGTTTCTACGCGCCTTTCTGTCATGTCCCGCCTCGTTTCAATGCCTCGTTCAGTCGCGCGGCTCCGCATCGAGTCTAACCACGATGCCCTCGAGCGGCGCGCTCGGTGCGCCGTAGCGCTGCATGACGAGCGGGTCGTGGCCCGGAACGATGTGGCGCGGGTCGCTCGCGAGCTCGCGCAGCCTGCGCCAGCCGTCGAACATCTCGGTCACATCGGCGACGACAGGGAAGGGCCGCTCACCGAGCATGTTGGCAGCATAGTGGCTGGCGTCCGACGCGAGCACCAGCCAGCCCACGCGTGTCCAGAGGCGCACCACCTGCAGCCCCTGTGTATGGCCGCCCACATGATGAACCGAGAGGCCCGGGGTGATGTGCGCGTCGCCGCGGTGGAACTGTACACGCCCCGCGTAGACCTTGCGCACCATGGCGACGATTTCCTCGACCTCGTAGGCGTACGAGAAGAACTCGCTCGCCATGTAGCGGCCGGTCGCATACGACATCTCGCGGTCCTGCAGATGGAAGCGTGCGCTCGGGAACAGATCGAAGTTGCCGATGTGATCGTAGTGCAGGTGGGTGATGATCACATCCTGCACGCCCTGCGGGTCGATGCCGAGCAGCTGCAGGCCCTCGACCGGCGAGCGCAGGAACTCGCGCTTGCGGCGCTGCGCCGCCGCCTGATTGAATCCGGTATCGATCACGAAGGTCTGCGCTTGGCGGCGTGCGAGCCACACGAAGTAGTCCATGCGCGGCGCGCTCTCGTGCAGATCGCCACCGATGAAGTTCTCGGCGCCGCGGCGTGCCACGGTCGCGTAGCGGATCGCATAGACCTCGAAGGGTGCGGGATCGCTCATCGCTGCGCACCGTGCACCACCGCCAGTTCCTCCAGGAACCGGACGATCTCAGTGTTGTCCGCGCGCGCTCCGAGCCGCTCGCTCGCCTCGGACCACAGCTGTGAGCAGAGCTCGAGCAGCCGCGCCGGCGTTTGCGTGGAGCGCGCGAGCTCGACGGCGAGCTTGAGATCCTTCGCCATGAGGCCGAGCGTGAAGCCGGAGGCAAAATTCCGGGGCAGCACGTAGGCGGGATACTTCTGCTCCGTTGCGCTGTTGCGCCCGGTGGAGGCGTTCAGGATCGAGATCATCACCTGCGGTGCGAGACCGAAGCGCTCACCGGCGAGCACGGCTTCGGCGGCGGCCGCGAGATTGATCGCCGAGAGAAAGTTGTTGAGCGACTTCATCGCATGACCGCAACCCGTGGGTCCGGCAAGAAAGACCTTGCCGAGCGCATCGAGGAGCGGACGGCAGCGCGCGACCACCTCGGCCTCGCCACCGGCCATGATGGCGAGCGTTCCATCGATGGCCTTGGGCACACCTCCGGAGACCGGTGCGTCGACCATTTCGATAGCGCGCTCCTTGAGCGCAGCGGCCGTTGCACGCGTCTCGATGGGCGATGAGGAGCTCATGTCGATGACGACGGAATCTGCGCGCAGATGCGCTGCAATGCCATGCTCGCCGAGCAAGACCTGACGCACGCTGTGCCCGTCGGGAAGCATCGTGACGACCGCGCGGCACGCGCCGAGCTCCGCGAGCGTGGCCGGTGTCTCACAGGATACCTGCGCGGCGAAGCGCATCACGGCGCCCGGCGCCGCATCGGCCACCGCGAGTCTGAATCCGGCGCGCGCCAGGCGCGAGGCCATCGGCGTGCCCATGTTGCCGAGGCCGACGAAGCCGATGCGCTCCGGGGGAGCAAAGCCGTTCACGCTCACGATGCGCCCGAGTATGGTTGGGCACGGCACGCGAGTCAAAGCGCCCCGCGCCGCATCGGGTGTGGATGTGCCCCACGGAAAACACGCACACAGCGTCAGTTCGTCGAGCGGGCGCTGTCGGCGTGCGACGCTCGGTCGAGTGAACAAGAATTACGACAAATTGGCGGCGGGCCGCAATTTGAGGTCGCGCGGTGCGGCCACGAGCGCTCCTTTGAGGCTAACTTCTGAATTCCCCAAGAGCGGATGCTGGGGGAATCATGAGCAGGCGGATGATGTCACAGGTTTAGGCCCTGGGACTCCACGAGTTTGCGCCGATACCGGAACGTCCATATCACCGCGAGGATCGTGACGGTGCCTATCATGAACGGAGAAATCGACAAGACGAGCGGGGCGGGCAGCGTATAGACGAGGATCACGCGAATCGCAAACTCCCCGACGTAAAGGACTCCCCAAACACCGGTCACGAGCTGCAGACCTCGGCGAGAGGTCGGGTTCCGTGCGCGAGCTTCAAAGGCAGCTCGCCCTGCCGGGTCCTTGCCGGCGATAAAATACCGACCGAAATAGAACATCAAAGGGCGCTGAAATCCCAGCGAGGCAAGGCAGAAGATCCCAAATGCTCCCGTAAAGATCGATTCCCTTATGAGCAGCATCCGAGGGTTCCCGCCGAGCAAGAGGGCAAACAAGCCGGCTACGATTCCCGCCAGGACTGTCACCGTCACCGGGTTGAGTTCGCGTTGACGCAGCAGATCGCAGACGCTCTTGAGGGCCGGATAGGTCGTGGCAATCAGCAGAGCGGTGACCTCGGAAGACGATACGAACCGCTTTGAAACAAAGTAACAAGCGGTGGGGATTGAAGCGTTGAGAGCGATATCCCACGCCAACGATAGGACGATCGGCTTCGAGGAAGCCGATGCGTTTTGGTTCACGGGATCTCCTGTTGCTATCGCATCCGACCGCAAGTTTATGGATTGACAAGCCTGACACTGACGCGCAGGGGAGGCAAATCGCGCAGCTGTCCGACCTACAGTGTCTCTGGTCGGATCGCTGCTGGTGCCTGAGCGCTCGCGTACGACGAGCCCTGTCGCACTGGTGCCGTTTCCGGGAAGAGGAGCAGCGCGACCTGACCGATCGCGGTGGCGGCGACCAGATACCAGGCCGGTGCGAGTGCGCTTCCAGTTACATGGATGAGCCACGTGACCACCAGCTGCGTTGTTCCGCCGAAGGCGGCCATCGCTACCGAATAGACGGTCGCAAAGCCGCTGCTGCGGATGCTCTGAGGTAAGGCCTCGGCGAGGCCCGCAGAAAACGAGCCGAGAGAAAAGTTTCCCAGACCACCGAGTAGCGCTATGCCCAGTACGAGCGTGAACGCGGAAGGCATGGCGGCCACCCAGGCAAAGATCGGATAGATGGCTACCAAGAAAGCCAGGTTGCTCCAGACGTTAATCGGCCAGCGGCCGTAGCGATCGGAGAGATATCCGCCAAGTAGTATCGCTGGGATTGTGACGATATAGCTCGCCACCTCCGCGATGAATCCCGTGCGCGCGGGCAGTTGCAGCGTGTTCTGCGCGTACGTGACGGTGTATATGATGATGTAGCTACCGATGGTGCCGGCGGCCAGCACGAGGAATCCTAGAATCATGACTCGTGCGTGCTGACGCACGAGGCCCAGCAGCTCGGAGTGCGTCGGCGATTGGATGCCCTCGACCAATCCCGCCGCGGGCGCCTGCAGCGTTTCGGGTAAGCGGCTGCGCATCCAGTAGCCGAACGGCACGGTGGCAGCACCGAGCAGGAACGCGATGCGCCAGCCATAGGCGTCCAGACTCGAGGGCGTCAGCAGCGCGCTTAGCGCCACGCCGACCAGACTGCCTACAATCAGCGCGATGAACTGGCTCGCGCCCTGCCAAGAGACGACGTAGCCGCGCCGTCGAACATGCGCCCCCTCCGCCAGAAAGGCGGTATTGGCGCCGACTTCCCCGCCAAGCGCGAACCCTTGTGTCATACGGGCCAGCAGCGCCAGTACCGGCGCGGCGATCCCTATCGTCTGATAGGAGGGAATGATCGCCATGAGGGCAATGGCCCCCCCGAGCAGCAAAAAGCACCGCGTCATCGCGGGTCGGCGCCCGACGCGGTCGGCATAGTGGCCGAGCACCACCGCACCGATCGGGCGGGTGACGAAGCCCGCGCCGAAAGTGGCAAGCGATAACATCAGGCTGCCGTACGCGCTGTCGGATGGAAAGAACGCGCGACCGATCTGAATGGCGAACAGCGCGTAGGTGAGAAAATCGTAAAAGGCCAGCGCGTTGCCGATCGAGGCAGCGAAAATGTGGCTGCGTTTGAGGCCGTCCATCAGATCTCGATACCGACCGCGCGACCGATCTGCTGGACCGCAGCCTGCGTCGCTCGATTGAGATCCTTTAGCTCTGTGAGCTGTTGTCGCACCTGCCGCAGTTCGCGCCCTGCAAATTGTTCGGGCATCAGAATTGCGCCAGCACAAATCGCGTTCCGGGGGCGCCCTCAAACTCTATCAAACAACTGCCGTAATCCCTGGGCACCTGATAGTCCACCTTCGGTTCGATAGGAAAGAGTGCGAAGCGCTTCTCGCACCGCAGCTTCGCTTGGGAAATGTATCCCGTGCTGATAAGGGTTCGGAAACGTCGCTTGAAGAGATGCACCTTCCAGCTGCCGTCCTCAAGGACCCCGTAGACATCATACCCAGAGTTATCAGAACGGAGCGTTTGCAGCTGAGCGATAACGGGTTTGTACTGCGCAGCGGTCGCCGGATCGATACCCGACTTCTGCAAGCGCTTCCAAGTTGTCAGCGCCTCCGCGTAGAAGTGCATCTTCAATTCTAGGTCCAAGCAAGCGCGCAGGACTTCGCTAAAGAGCTCCTTCGGCAGATAGCGTGCTCGATCCTCTCCCGCGATGGCTCGCCTGAGACCCTCCAGTTGTTGCGAGTCGTCTCCCCACTTCGAGGCATAGCTGTAAGTCGCGATCCCGAAGTAGGCGTCCTCGTACAGGTTTGCGATCTTGAGTTCTTTCAGCGACGCCTCAGCGGTTGCCTGGTTATTTGCCTTGATCGCCCTCTGAAGCGACTCGTACCTATGGATGAATCCCGGAGTTGCTCCTGGCGCGGTGATATTTTCGTTCGTGAACTGGAATTTCAGCTCGTATGAGGACTCGATCGGTTGTCCGTTCAGCGATCCGGGTTCGAACGTTGACTGTTCGATTGCTTTCACTGCCAAGTTCTCGAAGGTCTTATTACCCGTAGAGCGAAGGACGGTAACCTCGAACGGCTTGCCCTGCGGGTCCACCATGAAGCCAAGGCTCACCCAACCCTCTATACGTTGCAAGTTCTCGTGTTCCGGATAGCTCGGCTTGGCGATCTGCTTGGGACGGGGCTCCTGGAACACGTCGTCGGGTAATTGTTGCCCGGACACCTGCCTGGATTCGCTTTCCGATGGGACCTGTCCCGGCAATGGAGGCGCCAGGAGCACGAAGGCCGCGGAGATAAGAAAGCCCGCGAGTTGTGTCAGCGAGTTTCGGCCACAGAACAACATGGACATCCCCCCGATGCTTGCCACAATAATTACTGGGGATTCACCTGGCGTTATCTCACATCAGTTGAGCTGGTGCCTCGATCGGCACGGGAGCAACGGGGTTGCGAGCCTCGACGGCTTCGCAATTGGGGTTAGGCTTGCCGACGGGGCCATTTACCAGGACGCAGTAGATCTAGTGAAGATCGCACCTCGGCCATCCAGTCGAGAACTGGTCCAACTGACTGATCTGTCTGTGCGAGCCTGACGAGTTCGGCGCACTCCACTCACTCGACCTCCCTTACCGAATTCGCAATGGCGGACAGCCGATGGGGCCA
>Ga0335077_10001704_pt1 | contig 26116 bp, 27 predicted proteins | sample Lox_Sample_31_FD_207151 | JGI IMG/M metagenome (GOLD analysis project Ga0335077, IMG submission 207151) | Soil microbial communities from Loxahatchee National Wildlife Refuge, Florida, United States - Lox_Sample_3.1 | ecosystem: Environmental > Terrestrial > Soil > Wetlands | place: USA... | reverse complement strand
TTCCGAACGCGGACTCTGTTCGCCGAAAGTCTGCGGTTTCCCGTCCGATTTTGCCAAGGACCACGGCGTTTGTTTTTTCCAGCGCGCGCGGAACAAATTTCTTTCCTCGGATGTGCTGGTGTTGAATCACACGCTGTTTTTCACGTTGCTGGGCGGGATTGATGAGGAGATGGACGGTGGCATTTTGTTCAAGAACGACTTCGTGATTTTTGACGAGGCGCACCAGATGGAACAAGTCGCTTCCAAACATATTGGGTTGAGCGTGTCCAGCGGACAGGTGCGCTATGCCTTAAACCGGCTATGGAATCCCCGCACTGAAAAAGGGCTGCTCGCCACGTTGCGCAAGGGCAACGCTGTGAAGCTCGTGGCCGACATTTTGGGCGAATCGGACAGGTTGTTTGAGAACGTCGAAGCCGCCTGCGAGGAAATTCAAAAATCTGCCGGCAAAAACAAATTTGGCGGCGTTGAAAACAGCGGACGCCGCCGTTCCTGGAGTGAACTCCGCATCCGCCGGGCGGAACTGGTGAAGGACAACCTTACGCTGCCAATTCAGCGGTTGCGCGGAGAGGTCAGCGACTTGATCAAATTGAGCGAGGACAAGGACATCGGACAGGAATTGATCGAATGCAACCGGCGACTGGACGAGCTGCGCGAGGAGGTGAAGGCGTTCCTTGAACAAAGCGCGCCGGACCACGTTTACTGGGTGGAACGCACCGGCAAGGCGCAGAAGAATCTCGCGCTGAACGCCGCGCCGGTTGACGTGGCGGAGTTTCTGCGCCACCGGCTGTTTGAAAGCGACACCAGCATCGTCATGACCAGCGCCACATTAGCCGTAAAAGCCAAAGTCGAGAGTCGAGAGCCGAAAGACGAGAGCCAGAAAAGACTCTCGTCCCTCGCCCCTCGCCCCTCGACGTCGCCGCTAAATTACTTTGCCAAACGGGTGGGAGCCGAGGCGGCGATGCTTTTGCAGGTCGGCACACCGTTCGATTACGAGCGGCAGATGAAAATATTTGCCGCCAAAAAAATGCCCGACCCGCGCGAAAGCGGTTACGCCGACGCGCTGGAGCATTGGATTGAACATTTTGTGAAGCAAACGCACGGCAAGGCATTTGTGCTTTTCACGAACTACAAGCTCATGCAGGAACTCGGCGAACGGATGCAGCCGTTTTTCGACAAGCTTGGCGTTGCGTGCTTTGTGCAGGGCACTGGCACGCCGCGTTCGACGATGCTGGAGAAGTTCAAGGACGACGTGGACTCGGTACTGTTCGGCACGGACAGTTTCTGGCAGGGCGTGGACGTGCCGGGCGAGGCGTTAAGCAACGTCATCATCACGCGGCTGCCGTTCGCGGTGCCCGACCATCCGCTCATCGAAGCACGGATTGAGGCGATTGAAGCGCGCGGCGGCAATTCCTTTGCCGAATTTTCCCTGCCGGAAGCGATTTTGAAATTCCGCCAGGGTGTTGGCCGGCTGATTCGCACCAAGACCGACACTGGCATCATTGTGGTTTTGGACAATCGGATTTTAATGAAGCAATACGGCCAATCCTTTCTTGACGCGTTGCCGAAATGCCCGGTGGAGATTGTGTAGTGTCCTATTTTGAAATCTTTGGAGCGACAAGGCGCTGAATCTCGATGGGCATTTCCGTAACTGGCCTCATTTCCGAAAGCTTCTTTGTAATCTTAAATGTTATGGATTGCCCTTCAGCCATTCTGACAAGCGTTCCGGCGCGACCTTCCGCAACGTCGCCCTTGCGCCATATTCCAAAGACGATGTCATTTGGACAGATGCCGAGGCACAGAAGATAATCGTATTTCCGATCCATGCGCACATGATTGAACTGAAAGGTTCCGTTTGCGCCAAGCGAGGCCGTCTTGATTTCAAGATGGCTTTTCAAAATATCCATATCTGTCAATGCAGTGCGGATGCCCTTGGTCGCTTCGATCTTTGATTCGTGCAAATATCTACGGACGAACTCCTCGCCAATCTCGCCCCGGTTAGTATTGCCAAGTTTTCTATAACCAGCAACCGGCGATCCTTGCCAAATATCTTTAGGCGCGTGCTCCTTAATGATCTTAACGAGAAGTTTTATTGGATTCACGGTGGCGGTTCCCATCTATTGTTTCTGCCGTCTGATTTCCAGAACACTAGAAAATAAGAATGGTTTTTCCTCGCATGGACTTGCCGCACCATGCGGCTGACTCCAGGGCGATTGCTTCGGACAACGACGAAAAGATCCTCGGCAATGAAGCCCATCTCTTCATACATGCTGATGAGTTCAATATGCGTGAATCGCTGGCGATTGGCACACACCTCATCTTGGCATTTGACTATAAAGACGCCTTTTGTTTTCAGCGTGCGATACGCCTCACGACCTCCATCTTTGTATAGTTCAAGAACCGCCTCATGGTATTTACTCTCTGTCTGGTTCCCGCACCCGTTGTTCCGATAGTGCGATTCAAAGGCCGCGTGCGTGGATGTATGGGCGGTGCCGCCCGGCGTGTGCATATACGGAGGATCAAACACGACACAGTCCAATTCACCATCCTTGTAGGGCAAAAAGCGACAATCCACGCCATCCTGAATGTCGGTTGCCAGCAACTTGTATTTTCCGGGCGGAACATTTCGCCAGAAAACTCCCTTTCCATAGGTAATGTCTGCGACAACGCTTCCACGGCGGACGTAAAGCTCAAGAATCTTTGGGAATATGGAATCATTGCCGTCTAATGACGCGCTTAAAACGAGTTCAGTTGTTGCCTGGCCGTTTTTGACGACCCGATTCGTTTTGCGGCCATTATGGGCGATTGAGAAGTTCATTTGCTGTTCGCAGGTGAATTATGACGCACCAAAAAAAATTGAAAACATTAATTTGAAAATGTTCGGTCGCCGCATTCAACCGCAGCAGGTAATTTCAGAACGGCGCGAGCAAGGGAATAACGCCGCGGCCTTTGCGCCGGTATACCAAAAAATCCTTGTCGGTCGTGAAAACCTGGCAATTGCCGGTCAGTTCCGCCATCCGCACGAGGCACGCATCGGCCAGGCTTATCGGCCGGTCGGCGTATTTGCGCAGCAAATTCAAAACATCGGCGCGGCTTTCTGCCATTGAGAAATCCAGTCTGACGGCATCGCGTTCCAGCAATTGAAGAAAAGTCTCAATGTCCACCCCATCAGACCGCAACAGGAACAAAACTTCCGACACCACCGCTTCGCAGGTGTAAAGCGGCTCATAAAAGGAATGAAATGCGGTCTGTGCCCAGCGATGGTATTGATCGGTTTCGCTGACGTAGGCAACCAGCGGCCCGGTATCGGCCAGGATTTTAGTCGCGGCCATAGCCGGTCAAGGGCCGCGTGGACAAATCTTTCGCACCGCGCACGCTGCCGCAAAGGTCTTTGGTCAAATCATACAGCGACGGACGTTTCTTTTGGTCCAGATGCTCCTCAATCAACTCGCGCACTACGGCTGCTTGCGAACGACCCAGCGCCTTGGCCCGTCCTTTTAAGAGCGCGATGTGTCGCCGCTCCATTTTAAATGTGACGGTTTCCATGCAAGGAAGGTATTATCTTTGTGGCAATAAGTCAATACCGGAAAACCTACCGAGATGTCTGGCGAGGATTGTGTGAATCGTCACGAACTTGAAACTAAAACGTCACTTGCCAAAATGAAGAATGGGATTAAGGTGGCAGTGTAGTTCAAGTCTTGGCGGCGGGTGTTGGATACAAGCCGTATTCGTATGTTGCTCAACGCCCGCTGCGCTTTTTCCGCCGCCTATTGCTCTCTTTGCTTCAGATCCTGCACGCCTTTCTTCAGGCATTCCGGGCACATGCCGTGCGAGGTCTGTGTGGCAAATTTGGAGTTGAAATATTCTTCCATTGTAAGCCATTCGTCGTCGTGGCACACCTTTCGGCACCAGCCGCAGATCCGCAGGAATTCCTCTAGATAGTGCAAACGCCTCAACAACCGCCGAGTGGCCACATGAACCCAGATCCAGATCAATGAAACCACGACAGTCCGCAGAATTGCCCGGTGCCAGTTGGGAGTGAATGGCTCGCCGAAAATAAAATGGGGGATTCGCATTATTTCCGTCAGCCAGGAAAGCGCAATGATAAGCGAAAAGCCACAAGCTTCAATCCAGAGGATGCTGTTCTCCTTATCCTTGATTTGTTTCATGGATTAAACTTTGCTCCCCTCCGAAATTCTTGTCCAGAGAAAGTCACACCTTCCGATTCTCGACACCCGTGCGGCCGGCCATTAAGCTGCCGGCACATGACGCGCACGGAAAAACTTCTGGCTGAACTCATCGCGCGACCCAGCGTCAATCCCGCCTTCCTTCCACAAGATGCGGTAGGGCCGCGCTGCCGCGCGGCCTCGGACGACCAGCAGGTCGTCCCTACCCGATTTGGTGAACAACGCGTGGCGGATTTTCTGGCGTCGGTCGCCAGGCGCGCCGGACTTGAGGTCGAATTTCAAAAAGTTTTACCCGGACGCGCCAATCTTATCGCTCGCCTGTTACCACGACATAAAATTCGCCAGACCATTCTACTTGCGCCGCATTTGGACACCGTTGGCGCTGACGATTCGCAGTTTGTCCCGCGCCGGAAGAACGGCCGGCTTTATGGTCGAGGCGCGTGCGACACCAAAGGCTCCGTCGCCGCCATGTTCGGTGCGCTTTGCGACTTGGCGAAAGCAAAGCAGCGTCCGAAGGAAACGGAAATTATTTTTGCTGGTTTGGTGGACGAAGAACATGTCCAAGCCGGCTCACGCGCATTCGTAGAACGGGCGTCTTGCCTGTCTCCATCTTCCAAAAGAGCCAGAGACAGGCGAAATACCTGTCCTACAGTTTTGGCCATTGTTGGCGAGCCGACCCGATTGCAGGTCGTCACCGTGCACAAAGGCAGTTTGTGGCTGGAACTTGAAACCCGCGGCAAAGCAGCACATGGTGCAACGCCGTGGCTTGGCAAAAATGCCATTCACGAAATGGCGCGCATTGTGGAAGTCTTGGAAACGGATTACGCCGCGTGGTTGCGCAAACGCCGGCATTCGCTGCTCGGCGCGGCAACGGTGAACATCGGCGCAATTTGCGGCGGTTTACAGCCGAACATCGTCCCCGACCGCTGCGCCATCACTATTGACCGGCGCACGTTGCCGGGCGAAACGGAAGCCGCTGTTCACCGCGAAATTGCCGCGCTATTGCGATCCCAACAATTGCACGCGAATATTTCCAGCGCCAAGCTGGCGCCGGCGTTGCCATTGGAAACCAATCCCAAGCTGCCGCTGGTCCAACAATTTTTGCGGAGCATCGGCCAGACGCACCCGGTGGGCGTTGATTTTTTCTGCGACGCGGCGGTGTTATCAGCGGGCGGAATTCCCAGCGTCGTCTTTGGCCCCGGCGACATCGCGCAGGCGCACACGGCGGATGAATGGATTTCGCTGGGGTCGCTGGATCGCGGCAAGGATTGGCTGCTGCGCTTTTTGAATTCACTTCCTTGAACCGGCGGATTTTCGTATTGTCCAACGCCCATGTCCGCAGAAACCATTGAATCCCCATCCTTGGCCGACGGGGCCAAACATCATATTGCGTTTTTCCGGCAGAGCGGCTGGCTGATGATTGCGAACGTCGGCAGCGGCGGGTTGATGTACGCGGTCCATTTGTTGAACAAAAAAATTCCGCCGGAACAATACGGCATCTTCGGTGTGTTGCTGGCGGTGGCGATGTTTGTGCCGAGCATGCCGTTGCAAATGGTGTTGGCGCAGCAAACGGCGCAGGCGCTGGCCACGGACCGGAAACACGAACTGGCGGGGATCATCCGGCTGGCGTGGCTGGGAACTTTCGGCCTGTGTCTGCTGCTGGCGCTCGGTGCCTTCATCTGGCAGAAGGACATTCTAGCGGGCTGGCAAATCACCAATCCGGCCGACTTGTGGATCACCGTGCTCGTGGTGTTGCTTTCCTTCTGGCTGCCGATGTTCTGGGGTGTGCTCCAAGGACAGCAGAATTTTCTCTGGTTCGGCTGGACCTATATTTTCAATGGCGTGGGCCGGCTGGGCATCGCGTCGTTCCTGGTGCTGGTGTTGGGCGCTTACGCGGGCGGAATGATGCTGGGCGTCTGCCTGGGATTGGCCTTGGGCGTCGGCGTGGCCGTCTGGCAAACGCGATCGCTGTGGCTGTTGCGCGCGCGACCGTTCGATTGGCGCAGCCTGCTGAAACAAATCGCTCCCTTGATGTTGGGATTCGCCGCCGTCCAGTTTTTTTTCACGGCGGACACCATGTTCGTCAAAGCGTATTTTTCCGGCGATGACGCGGCGTTTTACGTGAGCGCGGGAACGTTGTCGCGTGGGCTCATGTGGCTGGTGGTGCCGCTGGCCACGGTGATGTTTCCGAAAATTGTCCACAGTGTGGCGCGCTCGGAGAAAAGCAACCTGCTGGGTGTGGTGCTGTTCGGCACAGCGGTTCTGGCGGCGGGCGGCGCGCTGGGGCTGACCATTTTGGGGTCGTGGATCATCAAGCTGGTTTACTCGAAAGGCTATGTGGCTGTCGGTGCGAGCGTGTTGCCGTGGTACGCGTGGGCCATGGTGCCGTTGTCGCTGGCCTATGCGCTGGTCAATAATCTGCTGGCGCGGTCGCAATTCCGCATCGTGCCGGTGCTGGTGATTTTGGCAGTGGCCTACGGCATTGCGTTGACACAATTTCACGACAGTTTGATCACAGTGCTGAAAACGCTCGGCGTTTTCAATCTGCTGCTGCTGGGCGCCTGCGCGTGGTTCACTTTTCAGAGTTCAAAGTCAGGGATTCAAAGTCCAAAGTTAGGCGGCTAGTCTGTTTTGGGCTTGGAACTTTGCACTTGAGATTCCGACAATGGTTGCGGGGCACGGAGTTTTTTGTAAACCCAGCCTTCCAGCGGGCGCAATGGCTTCAGCCATTTGTAAAACGGCGAGTAAATGAGCCGAATGCGCAACGCGGAAAGGAACATGGTCAGTGAGGAACGGAACAAAACGACTTTGGAACCGGTTTGGTCGGTCCATTCGGTCGGCACTTCCAGGATGCGATAACCCGCGCGTTTAAGCGCCACCAGCAGATTGATGTCGAAAGCCATGTCGGCGATGCGCAGGAAGGAATGAATTTTTTCGACGGCCTCACGCTTCATCACTTTCGCGCCACATTGCGTATCATGGATGTTCAGCCGGAAGAACAATTGCACTATGAAATGGAAAACACGGCTGGCGAATTTCCGGTGGCTCGCCTGTTCCTGATGAATGATTGAATCAGGCAGCCAGCGCGAGCCAACGACGCAGTCCGCTTCGCCGATGTGCTTGACCAGTTCATAAAACGCGTGCGGCGGGGTCGCGCCATCGGCGTCCGTGTAGCCAATCAGGTCCGTGTGCGACGAGAGTTTGAGGCCCTCGATGAGCGCACCGCCCTTGCCAATCGGCTCTTTGAATTCCAATGAGCTGACGGCCGGAAATTCAGACACGGCGCGCTGGACGACGGCCAGCGTATTGTCCGTGCAGCCGTTGAGCACGACGACGATTTGGAACTTGCCGCGATAACGCTCCTGAAAAAAGCGGGCATAGTCGCGCAGCACCGGCTCGATGCGGCGTTCCTCATTGTGAGCCGGGATCAGGAGCAACAGACTAGATTCTGGCACGGGCATTGAGTACCACAGAAACGGCGAAACGCAACCGCGCTGATTCCGCCAGCGGCGCCAAGCGTCCGTTCTACCGCGACTCAAAATTCAGCTTGAGCACGGAGGTATTCTTCGCTTCGTCCTGCGCGCGCAACAGCAGGCTGTGCGCGCCCTTGCTCAAGCCGTTCAACTCAATGGTGAACGTTTCATTGGTGGAATCGAAAATCAGGTCGTCCGGGCGCAAGGCGACTTCGTCCTTGCCGTCCAGCGAATACGAAGCGGAGTCAATCACGCTGGCGCCGTCCACCGCGTTCACGACAATGCGGGCGTGGTCTTTTTCCACCGTTTGTTTTTTGACGGTCAGCACCGGCGGCGTGTTGTCAATCAGGAAGGCTTCGCTGATGGTCTCGGTGGTCCGGGCGGTTTCCGGCGTGTTGGATGGCAGGTCCGAAGCGGTCACTTTGATGAAATAAAGCCCTTCGCGGAAGCCGGTGGTGTCGAAGGAATAGAAGGTGTCCTCGGTCTTGTCCATGAGCGTGGTCCATTGTTTGTCGGATTCGGCGCGGATGGCGACGGAATAGGTCAGCTTGTCGCCATTGGGATCGCTGGCGTCCCAAACAATGGTGCAATAGCCGGGGCTTTTGGTCTCTCTTAATGGCGGATGCGAAAACATTGCCATCAACGCCGCAGCGGCGGGATTGGCCGCCAGGTCGCTACCGCTGTCGTTCAGCAGTTGGTTCAGATTGACTGCGGGCGCTTCCAGTTGCGGTGTCGGCATTTTGGAGATGCTGAAGCCTTCATTATGAACCCGGACACGCGAAATCACCGGCGGGGCGTTGAAATTCTGGTAATAAAATTCCAGGCGCCGCAACTGCGCCGTGGCGCTGGACGAATCTGCATCCCGTTTGAACTCGACACGATACTGCAAATATCTGGCCGCCGGGCTGTTGACGGCGATTTCGGCGTTCAACGGCTTTGGTTCGGACCAATCGCTCCAGGTTGTTTCCGGCTTCTCCGTGTTGCCGGAGCGGGTGGAAAATTCCAGCTTCGTGCCGGCGGGCGCAACGCCGTCGGGATGCAATTTGCCCCACTGGCTTTTTTGCGTCGCGTCAAGGGTCTTGGACGTGTAGGCGCCGCTTTCCGCTAGTGAAAAATCGAGCCGGTAAATCTTCGCGGGATGGCTGGTCGCGGCAAAGTATTCTTTCGATTCGCCACTCGCTGGCAACAATGCAGCCACCTGCGCGCCGTCGCTGGTTTTTTGCAGGAGTTTCCAGTGATTCGCGTCGACGATGGAATAAATCCGGCCTTTGTCGCCCGTGCCGGCCAGCAGGCTGCCGTCCCGCAGCAAAATCATGGAGTAAATCGCCTCGCCGGCGGGCGCGCTCCAATAACGTTCGTAAAACCCGTTGGTGTCAATCCGGTAAATGGCCCCCAGCGACTTTTCTGCTCCGCCCGGCGCTTTTGCAGCGTTCCGGGCCGCAGCGGCCAGTTCTGCGGCGATTGAAGATGTCGGCGCTCCCGCTTCCGCTGAAACGGAGGAAGATGACGGAGCGTTGGAAGGGCCGCCGCCTTTGGATGAACCGCTGGCGAAGATTTCGTTCCCGCTCGCGGAAAGAATCACCATGCCGGGCGGATCGGATTCGGAAGATTCCGATTCTGCTTTTCCCGCAAATGTGGAAACGTAAATGGTTCCGTCGGGCGCGACCGCGATCTGTTTGATTTCCTTTTCGCCGGAATTGAACGCCACAAAGCCGTGGTTGGCCTTGTCTATCCGATAAAGATAACCGTGCGGGCTGGTGCCGGCCAAAAGATTTCCGTCCTTGTCCCACGCCAGCGCCGTGATGTGTTTCTCATCGGTTGCAAAATAGGTTTCAGCTTTCGCCGGAGTGGAACTGCCGGGTGGCACGCGCAGGATTTTGCCGTGATCGCCGGTGGCCAGGTAAAGCGAGCCGTCCTTGCCGAACGTCATCGCCCAGATGTAAGGCTCGCCGGGAGCGCAATAAACCTCGGCCTGGCCCTTGGCATCCAGGCGATACACCCGTCCATTGGGTGAAGTCGCGGCGTAAAGCCGGCCTTTGCCGTCAATGGCCAGCGCGTGGACCATCACCTCATTGGGCGCAAAGAAGGTGGAAAGCTCGCCTTTCGGCGTGAGCTTATAGACCTTGCCTTGGTTGCCGGTGCCGAAAAACACGTTGCCCTTCTCGTCTTGGACAGCGGCCCAAATGATTGGGTCGGTGACGCTGGCAAGGTTCGTCATGGCCGGCGCGAGTTCCAAATGGCCATCGCTGGTGAGTGACACGTTGTCGAACTCGCCCGCGCTGAACTCGGCGAACGTGTCGTGGGTCACTTTCTCCGTGACGACGGCGTGCGCGGCTGGAACCAAACCCAGCGCGAGCAATGTCGCGATGAGGCAGGCGAACTGGTTAAAAACACCGAACATCGAGCATCCAACATCCAACATCGAAGTCCGCGCGGATTCGTCTGTCATTGGGTGTTTGGCGTTGGCTGTTCGATGTTGGATGTTATTCGGGTTCATGGGCAGTCGTTTCATTTGATCCTCACGGGTAATGTCATTTGTCCGCTGAACATTCCGGCCACCGGAAAGTTCGTTTCCCATAACGTGATGCGGTGAAGCGTCCCCGTTTGCAAACTGGCGTTGGGCGATTCAAACTGCGCAATGACCGAGGGCGGCAGGTCGGGAAGATTTTTCCCTTCCACGGCCACGCCGGGAGCGGTTTCCAGCAGCTTCACGCAGACGTTCTGATGCGAGCGGAGCAGGCGCAAACGATCCAACACCTGGTCCAGCGTTTGCGGCGGCAACGGCGGCGGCTCGTCCATCCGCCGCGCCGCATCCGCGTCGCCGACGAAAAGCTGCACCTCCGACGCGCGCAAATCCGCTGGAATCGGCACCGAAACCGGAATCGCCGACGACCCGCCGCGATAATGGCGCAGGCCAATGACCGCGTGCAGCGTCGTCCCCGGTTTGGCTTCGTCACGATCCAGATTCAGCGAGTCCAGCCGGGCCGATTTCCAGCCGTCCGCCAGCCGGACGTGAAAGGTCAGCGACTTCACGTTTGGGAATTGGCACGGATTATCCAGCAGTGATTCGTACATTTCGAGCTCACGAATGACGAGAAAATAGCCCGCGTCTTCGCCGCTGGCGACATCCGTAAGTTTCAGCGGTCTGTGGCCGGGGATTTCAAGCGTTGTGTCCATGTAAATTGTCTGCTGTTCTTCCGAGTCCATCGTGTCGTAAAGCGCTTCCTCCAGCGAAATCGCGGAAATGATGGGCGAGTACATCTGGTTCTGGAATAATTCGCCCTGGAACCGGCGCGGCTTGTCGCCCGGCGCGTCCACCTGCACCTCGAAATGCGTCGTGTCGGGTTTGCGGCCGATTTCACCGGCGATGGCCGTCAACCGGTCCTGGTAAATCGTGCCGATGATCGGGCCGGTGTTCGACAACTTGAACGACCGCTGGACGGATTGCACGACGGTGAGGATTTGCGCCGAAGCCATCGGCATCTCCGATGGCCCGCTTTGCAGAAAGGGATGGCCGAAGGCGAGAATGCGGTTGCCGTGCCGCCACGTGACCGTGCCGGTGCCGGCAAAGTCAAAGTCGCCGCTCATCAACACACCGGCCAGCGGCGAACCGGGTTCGAGGTCATTGTCAACGTTGGAAGTGTAACCGGACGGCGCCTGCATCGCGTCGAGGCCCAGCGCCGCCAGACGTGAGGAAAATTGCCGGAGCACCCGCTCCGAAATGCCGGAAACAATCAGCGGCGTCGGCAGCGGCTGCATGACGGATTGCAGCGTCGCCAACGGGGGCAGGTCCGGCGTGCCGCTGGCTGGCGCCGCCAACCATTGGGGATCCGCTCCGGTCTCAACCTGCGCCACACCGTTCTTTCCCGCTCCCGCGAAGCGGGCCGCCGTAGGCGGATAATTCGTTTCCACTTCGAGCATGGATTCGATGGGCGTAACGCCGATCAATGCCTGGTCTTTGGGCCAGAGAAAACCGTAGGCATAAGCGCCGATGAGTTTGCCGTTAATGAACACCGGGCTGCCGCTCATGCCCGCCACCGGGCCGGTGAGCCTGTTGGTGGCGTCGAGCGCCTTGCAGATGATGACGGGACGCTGCGGACCGATGAAATTTTGCGCGATGCCCACCACCTGCATGGGGAAACTGTCAATCCGCGTGCCGGAAACCACCGTGCGCCAGTCGCCGGTCATGCCGGGCTTGATGGCCGACAACGGCATGATGGGCATGGTGTCATCGGCATGGGCTGAGATCGCAAAAACCAAGCTGAGAATGAATCCTGCCCTCCACGGGCATCGGGTGAGAAAATTGATTTTCACGCGCTGGAACTCTTTAACTTCGTGGGGTTATTGCTTGACCGGCCGGAACTGTCAAGCGGGATTTGACGGCAAATGGGCTGCGAACAGCTTTCCCGATTCCCGGCTTGCGATAACCATTCGCAATCGTTATCCAATGCGCATGGACTCCCGCGAAGCCCTAATCGCGTTGAACCAGATCGAACACGTCGGCCCGGTGCGCGCGCGGCTGCTGCTCGAACACTTCGGCGACGCGCCCAAAATTCTCGCCGCCTCCAAATCCGCCTTGCTCCGCGTCCGCTGCATCGGCGAGGAAAGCGCCGAAGCAATTATTCAATGGGAAAAATCCGTTGACCTCGCGGGTGAGCTGAAGCGCATTCATGAATTCGGTTGCCGCGTTTTGATCCAGACGGATGACGCTTATCCGCCGCTGCTCCGCGAAATTTACGATCCGCCGATGGTGCTTTACGTCAAAGGCGAGTTGACGGCGAAGGACAAGAACGCGGTGGCGATGGTCGGCTCGCGGATGACGACACATTACGGCATTGAGGCGGCACGCAAGCTGGCCTATCAACTCGCTTATGTCGGCGTCACCGTCGTGAGCGGCGGCGCGCGCGGCATTGATACGGCGTCGCATCAGGGCGCGCTGGCGGCGAAAGGGCGCACCGTCGTGGTGCTGGGCACGGGCATTAACGTTGTGTTTCCGCCGGAGAACAAGGAATTATTTGAGCGGGCGGCGGCCAATGGCGCGGTCATCACCCAATTCCCCTTCAATCGCAACGGCGACAAGCAAACCTTCGCCATCCGCAACCGGATCATCGCCGGCATGACACTCGGCTCGGTTATTGTCGAAGCGGATTTGCACAGCGGCGCGCTCATCACGGCGAATTTCGCGACGGAATACGGGCGGCAGGTTTTCGCCGTGCCGGGACGGATTGATTCGCCGCGCAGCAAAGGCTGTCACGACCTGATTAAGAAAGGCGCAAAGCTGTGCGAAAATGCCGAAGATGTTTTGAGCGAATTCGAGTATTTGTTTCCGGCCAGTAACCGCCCGCCATCGCCGGGCGAGACCGGCGTGTTGCCGGCGCTGGAATTGTCCGAAAATGAGCAGCGCGTGTACGATTCCTTGAACCAGGAGGAATCGGCCATTGACGAGGTCATCCGGCGGAGCGGGTTGCCCAGTTCAGCGGTTTCGGTGGCCTTGTTGAGTCTGGAAATGAAACGGGCGGTCAAACAACTACCCGGAAAGTTGTTTGTCCGAAACATTTAATTTGCAAACCAGGGCTTGCGTAACGGCGTTCAACCGACTAAAACCCGCTATAAACCAGCACAATTATGGCAAACTACAAAGTCATCGGTGGCGACCTGAAACAATACGGGCCGGTTTCGACGGAAGACGTTCACAAATGGATTGCCGACGGCCGGCTGAACGCCATGTCCCTGGTGCAGGTCCATGGCGACATTGAATGGAAACCACTCTCCTCGTTTCCCGAGTTTGCCGAGGCGTTGACCGGCAAACCTGCCACCCTGATCCCTCCTTTGCCTTTCGGTTCGGGGGAAAGCGGCGAACGCGCGGCGGCGTTGCAGCGGGTCAAAGGTCCCGCCATTGCCTTAAAAGTCACGGCGATTTTGAATATGCTTCTGGCGGCGTGGAGCTTGGTGAGGCTGACGATCTTTCGTCCGAACTTGGATCAACTCAACTCAATGATGCAGCAAATCGGCGATCCCCAAATTCAACAATTGCTCCAACAATGGCTTCACATGGCCTACGGGCCGTTCGGTGTGGCGAACAGTATTTTTGGGCTGGTTATATCGGCGTTGATTTTTATTGGCGCGTCCAAAATGCAGTCGCTGCGCAGCTATGAATTTGCTTATACCGCGGCCATCCTGGCAATGGTGCCGTGCCTGACGCCCTGCTGTCTCATTGGGTTGCCATTCGGTATTTGGGCAGTGGTGGCGCTGGGCAAGGCGGGCATGAAATCCCAATTCCACTGACGGCCTGATGTCGGTTATGTCCAGACGCCCGTTGAGTCGTGACCGTGCGTGGTCGTGTGTCTCGCTGAATTTTTCGGTATCGGGATTGGGTACGCTAAGGGCGGGACGGATTTTTTCTGGCGCTTGCCAGTTGCTTTCCGTGCTTGCTGGCATTTGTTTGCTTTGTGCGTGGATGGTTGAACAGTGTTACCAAATTTTTCAGTCGGGAATGGGCGAGACGGTCTCGCCCCCGGCTGGCTGGCTGTGGAAATGGGGCGTTGTGTGCGTTGGTATCAGCTGGTCCTGGATGCTGATCTCGTGCGCCAGCTTGATGCGGCAGGCAAAGGCGGACGAAGATAAAAACAGCCAAAACCTCCCGCCGCGGCTGGCGGATTTACCGAAGAAAAATTCAGAAAACCAATAACCAAGGCCCGTTATGTATAAAATCATTGGAACCGACGGCCAACCCTATGGCCCCGTCAGTGCGGAACAAATCCGGCGCTGGATTTCCGAGAATCGCGTCAACGCGCAAACGCTCGTTCAAACCGAAGGCGTGCCAGAATGGAAACCGCTGGGTTCGCTGCCCGAATTTGCGTCGGAATTGAAGTTGGTGCCGCCGACGATTGCTCCGCCATCCGCCCTCGCCGCGCGCGCGTCCAACAAAATCCCGGCCGGCGTTTGCGGGATACTGCTGGGTTCGCTGGGCATTCACAAATTCATTCTGGGATACACCGGCGCAGGACTCATCATGTTGCTGGTGACCGTGCTTTCCTGTTTTATTCTTGGGCCAATCATGCACATCATCGGCCTCATTGAAGGCATCATTTATCTGTGCAAATCCGACGAGGAATTTGTGCGCATTTATGTGGACCGACGCAAGGAATGGTTTTAGGCCATGAAAAAACTCAACGCCTCACAAATCAAAACCGCACTCGCCGCCGTGCCGGAATGGACCAGGAAAGGCGCAACGATCTCGCGCACGTATCAGTTCAAGGATTTTCCCGCCGCCGTCAAATTTGTGAACGCCGTCGCTGGGTTGGCGGAGGAGGCGTGGCATCATCCGGACATTGACATCCGCTGGAACAAAGTCACGCTCGTGCTTACAACACACGACGCGGGCGGCTTGACGGGAAAGGATTTCGCCCTGGCGCAAAAGTTCGACCGGCTCCCGGCCACCCAAGGCTAAAACACCGTCGGCACACCTTCATCAAGAATTCGCGTTTGGGGCGTGAGTCCTTCCTTTTCGGCGATTTGCCGGAGCCAGCGCGGCGGCTCATCCAGGGCCTCGAACGACAATTTGAACGTCCCGTAGTGCATCGGCACCAGCCAGCGCGCCTGCAAGTCTCTGAATGCCTTCACCGCCTCGTCCGGCCCCATGTGCACGCGGCGGAACGATTCCGGATGATAGGCGCCGATGGGCAGCAACGCGATTTCGGGCGAAAATTTTCCCCCGATTTGTTTGAACCCGTCAAAGTAGGCGCTGTCGCCCGCGTGATAAATTCTCCGGCCCTGATGTTCCAGCACAAATCCGCCGTAGCCGCGATGATGATCGGCGAGGGTGCGCGCGCCCCAATGCTGGCTCGGCGTGAACGTGACCCGCCAGTCCCGCTGCGAAAAACTCTCCCACCAATCCATCTCGATGACGCGCGAAAAGCCCAAGTCAAACGCCAGGTCGCCGACGCCCCACGGCATGAGACCGATTTTCGGGTGCGGCAGGCGGCGTAGCGTCGGCTTGTGGAAATGATCGAAATGCGCGTGCGTCAGCAGCACCAGGTCAATCGGCGGCAGGTCGCGGATTTTCATGCCGGAACGTTTGATGCGCTTGAGTAGAAACAGCCAGTTCGCAAAGTTCGGATCAATCAAGACGTTCAGGTCCGTAAATTGAATCAAAAACGACGCATGGCCGATCCAGGTGATGGCAACCTGTCCGGCGCTGAGCTTGGGAAAAACCGGGCGGCGATGATGTCCGGTGCGCGGCGTCAGCAGTGCCTTCCAGACCAATTCCTGAAAGAAGGTGCGCGGATTGAAATGCTTGGACGGCGTCAAATCCTTGAACGAGCGCGGCAATTGCCGACGTGGCAACGGCGGACGCTGCGAAAATGGTTTCGTCATACGACAATCGCATTTTACTCCGGTTGCCTCGTGAATGAAATGGAAAATCCGCGACAACCCCGACTTCCACGGCTAAATTTCCCACATGAAGAACACGGTGAAGCAGCTCGACACGTTCCTGCGCAAAACGCCGAAACTCGGTAAAGGCGTTTACCTGGCCAAGACCGCCATCGTACTTGGCGACGTGACCATCGGCGCGCATTCCAGCGTCTGGTATGGCGCGGTGCTGCGCGGCGACATCAATCGCGTCGTCGTCGGTCACCATTCCAACATCCAGGACAACGCCGTGCTGCATCTCGCGGACGATTTTGCCTGCGTTATCGGCAATTGGGTCACCGTCGGTCACAGCGCGATTGTCCACGCCTGCAAAGTCGGCGACAAAGTGCTCGTAGGCATGGGCGCGGTGATTTTGGACGGCGCGGTCGTCGGCAAACAATCCATCATCGGCGCCAAGGCGCTAGTAACACAGGGAACAAAAATCCCGCCCGGTTCACTCGTCCTCGGCGCTCCAGCGAAAGTCGTCCGCAAACTGACGAAAATGGAACGTGCCGGTCTGAAATGGTGGGCGGAAAAATACGTGGACAACGGCGCCTATTGCCTGAAACACGGAATCAATGTGGGCGCGCCGATGATTTGACATGAATTGCATTTTTGGAATTTTCGACGTTTTAGGATTTTCGAGCTTTTGTGAAAGCTGCGATTTTCAAAATGCTGAAAAAGTCCTTAAAATAATGGATGATTTTGAAACAGAGATTCCTGAAATTCTCTTGGCTGGCCTAGATACGAAAAACAGCGTTCCCCCAGAAAAAGCAGAACTGGTTAAAAGGCGATTACGCTGGCTGACTTTCTCGGACACTATTTTTGTCGCCATGCCTTATGATTTATCCGCCCATCCAGACGCATTGAAGTTCAATTTGATTTTCTTCACGATTTTAACTGCATACATAAATCGCCGAATGTTTGAAATTGGACTGCCCGTGCGCGGCGCACTTCATATCGGCGATGTTTTGATTAGCAAGCGGTGCTTCGCAGGAAAGACAATCGTGGAAGCCTATGAACTCGCTAAAAAGTTTCAGATTGCTGGCACAGTGATTTCAGAGCAGGCAAACACATTCATTTTTGATCGGTTTCCAACCGAAGGCGGATTTCAAATGATGTTCAAAAATCTGATAATTGAGTGCGACGTTTCGACCGGAACAAAACAGCTTTCAAAATTTCTCTGGAGCAATAGTTCCGAAAAAACAAAAACGCTTTGCTGGTTCTATTTGAATATGGGGCGAATTGAGCATTTTACTATTCCCTCAGATTTCAACCGTTTCATAACAGAAAAATTTACGGCTCATGGGAAAAAATTGTCAGGTGAAAAGGAAAAACTCAAAGTCATTAACACCGAGAAGCTTTTTACAGATTGGAAAACCGCTAATCACCTCGACTATCAAAGGAGCATTTCTTCGTAGACGGCGAGCAAACTTTACGCCGCAGCCAATTCCGGCGTGTCTTTCAACGGCATGAGTTTTTCCGCGGCGACGGGCAGTAGCGCATACGCGCGGCCGTCGCGTCCGGCGAATTCCACTTCAAAGGCGCGGCCGTCGTAAGTCATCACGACAGTTCCCACCTGCCCGCGCCGGAGCATCAGCGGCTGGCCGGTTTCAAAATGTTTCGTCCGCGTGTCTTCGAGCAAGACCACCACGTCGTGCATGTGGATGCCATTGTTCATCGCTCTAAACTATAAAACAGGTTGTCAGTCTTGGAAAGCCCTCATTGTGGCGAATAATCCACGCGCTCAAAACAGTTGCCGAACCCCGATCCGTTGCGAGCCGGAACCGGAGGACATAAGTTTCGCCGAAACCGTTGTCGCCAAGGGCAATAAATTCATTCGAATTTGCCGCCTGCACGCGTAGCGCCTGCGATAGAATTTCCTTGCTGGCCAGTGTTATTCCAAGAGCGGATTCAAATACGCGCGCCTTGTGTTGCCCGTGACGGTGCAACGGATTCAATGAATAATCTTCCAATTTCGTACCGAGATCCGCGCGTTTGCCGTTTGGAAGTTTCATTTTGCCCGAGTTTGATTTTTTACTTTCGCAACATTCCGGGCAAACCGCCGCCCATCTTGGTCATCATTTTTTGGAGTTTGCCCATTTTCTTCATCATCTGCTGCATCTGGCCGAACTTGTTCAGCATCGTGTTCACTTCCGTCACGCTCACGCCGCTGCCCTTGGCGATGCGGATGCGGCGCTTGGCGTTCAGGATGGCCGGGTTTTTGCGTTCCTGCGGCGTCATGCCGCAGATCATGCCTTCCATGCGCTTGAACTCCTTTTCCTGCTTGGACAAATCGCCCTGCTGTTTCAACATCTCCGCACCGCCCGGCAACATGCCCACGACGCTTTCGAGCGAGCCGAGCTTTTTCATCGCGCGCAACTGCTCCAGAAAATCCTCCAGCGTGAACTGGCCTTTGCGCATCTTTTCTTCCATGCGCTTGGCGTCCTCCAAATCCACCGCCTCGGCAGCCTTCTCGACGAGGCTGACGACGTCGCCCATGCCGAGAATCCGCGACGCCATCCGCTCGGGATGAAACGGCTCGAACTCGTCCAGCTTCTCGCCCGTGCCGGCAAACTTGATGGGCTTGCCGGTGACGGCTTTCATGCTCAACGCCGCGCCGCCGCGCGCGTCGCCGTCCAGCTTGGTGAGAATGGAGCCGGTAATCTGGAGCGCCTGATCAAAATGTGTGGCGACGTTGACGGCTTCCTGGCCTGTGGCGGCGTCGAGCACGAGCAAAATTTCCTGCGGCTTGACGAGGTCGCGCAGGCGAACCAGTTCCTGTACCAGCGGCTCATCAATCTGCAATCGCCCGGCGGTGTCAAAAATGAGAACGTTGCGGCTGTTCGCCTTCGCAAAATCCAACGATTCACGGGCAATTCTCAAAACGTCGGTTTCACCACGCTTCACGAACACCGGCAGTTCAAGTTGTTTGCCGAGTGTGTCCAATTGGTCCATGGCCGCCGGGCGATTAACGTCCACCGCAACCAGTAATGGCTGGCGACCTTGTTTTTGGAGCAGGCGGGCGAGTTTGCCGCTGGAGGTGGTTTTGCCCGAACCATGCAGACCGACCATAAGGATGCAGCTTGGATTGGCGCTGAGATTCAGCCCGGCGTTTTGCGAGCCGAGTAGGTCCACCAGTTCATCGTGGATGATTTTGATGATTTGCTGGCCCGGCTGGATGCTTTGGACGACTTCCGCGCCGAGGGACTTGGTTTTGACGCGCTCGATGAAATCGCGGGCGACCTTGAAATTCACATCCGCCTCCAGCAGCGCCATGCGGACTTCGCGCAGGGAATCGCCCACGTTGGCTTCGGAAATTTTTCCGAGCCCGCGCAGGTTGCGAAAGGCGTTCTGGAGCTTGCCGCTTAACGAATCGAACATTCTTTTATTTTAACGCAGAGGCGCAAAGACGCAGAGAAATTTTTCTCCCAATCTTATCCGCTTAATCGACGCGCCCCAGTCGCTTTCCATTGGCAATGGGCTTTGCCGGGTTTAACTTGCCAAGCCATTATGCCCATCAGCTATCGCCAATGGGGAACCGACTTGGACGCCAACGCGCTCCAGCAGATGGAGAACGCCTGCCAGTTGCCGGTCTCCGTCGCCGCTGCGCTCATGCCCGACGCCCATGTCGGCTATGGCCTGCCCATCGGCGGCGTGCTCGCCACCGACAACGCTGTCATTCCCTACGCCGTCGGCGTGGACATCGCTTGCCGTGTAAAACTTACTGTACTCGATCTGCCGACCGACTGGCTGCGCCGACATGAAACTGATCTCATCCGCGCCATTGAAGCCGAAACCCGCTTCGGCATCGGCTCGGAATTCAAACATCGCCGCACGCATCCGGTCATGGACGCCGATTGGTCGGTCAGCCCTGTCACACAACGGTTCCGCGACAAGGCCGCCGCGCAACTCGGAAGCAGCGGCAGCGGCAATCACTTCGTCGAGTTCGGCGAATTCACCGTTGAGCACAAGCAACTCGGTCTTGAGCCGGGCACGTATCTCGCCCTGTTGAGCCACAGCGGCAGCCGCGGCACCGGCGCGCAGGTTTGCGATTATTACAGCCGCCTCGCCCGTGCCAAACACAAGGATTTGCCCAAGGAACTCAGCTATCTCGCGTGGCTCGACCTCGATTCCGCCGACGGCCAGGAATACTGGGCGGCGATGGAATTGATGGGCCAGTACGCCTCCGCCAATCATCATCTCATCCATAAACACATCGCGCGGCATCTCGGCGCAGGCGTGTTGCTGGACATCGAGAACCACCACAACTTTGCGTGGAAGGAACGCCACGGCGGACGCGACCTCATCGTCCATCGCAAAGGCGCGACGCCCGCCGGCGCGGGTGTGCTGGGCGTGATTCCCGGTTCGATGGCCAGCCCGACGTTTGTGGCGCGCGGCAAGGGCCAGCCTGATTCACTCAACTCCGCCTCGCACGGCGCGGGCCGTGTGATGAGCCGTCACAAGGCGAAGGAAAGTTTCAATTGGAAAATGGTGAAACCGTATCTGGAAGAGCGCGGCGTGAAACTGATTTCCGCCGGATTGGACGAAGTGCCGATGGTTTATAAAAACATCGAGGAAGTCATGGCCGCGCAAACCGATTTGGTGGAGCCCCTCGCAAAATTCTTCCCGCGCCTCGTCAAAATGGCCCCGGCAGGGGAACGGGCGGAGGATTGAATAATTTCGGGCAAAGCCAAAATTACCTACCTTCATGCCGGTTGACTTATTTGCCCTGATTGAATGCGGCGACGACCTGATGAATCGCGCGGGTGTGTTCCGGGGTGCTGCCGCAGCAGGAACCGATGATGTTGGCGCCGGCCGCCAGCGCTCCCGCCACCCCGCTGGCCATGTCGGCCGGTGATTGTTTGTAAACCGCCTTTCCCTTTTCCAGCACCGGCAGACCGGCGTTGGGCTGCACCATGACCGGCAACTGACAGTGTTGCCGGTAGATGGCCGCAACTTTCGCGGCGCCGGCCATGTCCATGCCGGTGCCGCAGTTCAAGGCCACGACGTTCGCGCCCCGTTTCTCGATAAATTCGGCGGCCCGCGCGGGCAGGACGCCCATCATCGTGACGTAGAACATTTTGTCCGCGGATAAATCGTAGGCCAGCGAAGCAATGGTGCACGGCGCTTTGGCGGCTTTGGCGGCGTCAACGGCGATGCCGATTTCGTCCAGCGACGTTTGGGTCTCGATGATGATGGCATCCACACCGGCTTCAATCAGTGCCCGGGCCTGTTCCTCGTAGGCGGCGCGGGCCTCGTCCTGCGACAGGTCGCCGTACGGTTCCAGAATCGCGCCGAGCGGGCCAAGGTCGCCCAGCACAAAACCCTCACGTCCGCCAAACGCTTCGCGCGCGATGCGAACGCCCGCCTGGTTAATGGCGTGCAAGTCATCGGCGTGATCGTGCCGCTTCAGCATGATGCGGCTGCCGCCAAAGGTGTTGGTGATGAGGCAATCCGCGCCCGCCTCCACGTAACGCCGTTGAATGCCGAGCACGCGGTCGGGGTGCGTGAGATTCCAAAGCTCGCCGCAGCCGCCGCTTTCGAGACCGGCCAGCATGAGTTGCGTGCCCATCGCGCCGTCGCAGACCAGACGGCGTTCGCGCAGGGTTTCTTGAAGGGATTTTTTCATCATTAGAGCACGGTTCCGGTCGTGTAAGGACGTATGGTTAAGACAGCCGGTGATTATGTTCAAGACCCGAATTTAATGCTAGAGTATGGTCGGCAACGCAATTTATCCTGTTGCATCGCATACGGAAGTTGAAAGCACTTGCATGAGTGTCGAGTTACATTTCAATCAGCAACGCAGCAGTGTCACCCCGGCCTCTTCGTTGTTCGACTACGCGGAGACACTGGGGATAAACGTCCCGACTTCCTGCCGCAAGCAGGGCAAATGCAAAGAATGCGTAGTCGAAATCGTCGAAGGGATGGATCTGCTTTCCGAGCGGCTGCCGGCCGAGAACCATCTGAAGGGCAACTTCCGGTTGTCCTGTTCCTGCCGCATTGTCAAGAATTCCGGCGTGGTCCGCTGCCACACCATGCGGCGCGGCGAAATGCGCATTGAGCGTCATGCGCTGCAACTGCCGCCGAGCGCGCAAAAATTAAAACCCGCACCGGCAGTGATGCGCAATGGCGACCGGATTTTGCTGGACGGTGAAGAAATCGCCCGCTCAACCGCTCCGATTCATGGGCTGGCCATGGATTTGGGCACGACCACCGTTGTCCTCCGATTGTTGAATCTGGAGACCGGCGAGGTCATCGCCGACGCTTCCTTTGAGAACCCACAGCGGTTCGGCGGTTCCGACGTAATGTCGCGGATTCATTATGACACGGAGGAAAGCAGCCACTTGCTGCAGCGGACGCTGGCCGGGTATTTGACCCATGCCATCGAGGAATTTCCGGTGGACCCAAAGACAATTTACGAAATGGTCGTCGCGGGGAATTCCACCATGCGCGACCTGTTCTTCCGCCTGAACGTGTATTCCATCGGGCAAAGCCCTTACCGTTCCATCACCGAACTGGAAATGGCCGAAGGCAAACGGACGACGACCAGTTTGAGCGAGTCCGCAAAAAAGCTTTTGCTGCCGATTCATCCCAAAGCCCGGGTCTATGGCCTGCCGATCATCAGCGGCCACGTGGGCGCGGACGCCGCCGCGTGCATGTTGGCGGTGGATTTGGCGAATGAAGAACGCCTGGTCGCCGTCATGGACATCGGCACCAACACGGAATTGATTCTTGGCAACAAAAACAAGATTTTTGCGGCGTCATGCCCGGCCGGTCCCGCCTTTGAAGGCGGCAAAATTTCCTGCGGCATGCCGGGACTGACGGGCGCGATTGAAAAGGTGAAAATCGCCGATGACGGCTCGGTTCATGTCGGCGTCATCGGTGACGTTCCGCCGGAAGGCATTTGCGGTTCCGGCCTCGTGGATTTGTTGAGCGAGTTGTTCAGAACGACCCGGATCAATCATCTTGGGCGGTTCGAGCACGGCGAGGATAAATTCATTTTGGACGTGAAAAGTGATTCGCCGATTTATTTCACCGAAGGCGACATCAATGAACTCGCGCAGGCCAAGGGCGCGAACGTCGCCGGCCTGCACGTCATTTTTCACGACTACGGAATCCGCTTTGAAGACGTGGATGTCTTTTATCTGGCTGGCGGCTTTGGCCGTCACTTGAACGTCGAGTCGTCCAAGCGCATCGGCCTGATTCCAAACCTTGACGGTTCAAAAATTACACAGGTGGGCAATGCCTCGATTGAAGGCGCCTGCATGGCGCTGTTGTCGCGCCCAAAGCGTTTGGAATTGGAAAATCTCGTTAAGAAAGTCGTTCATTGCCGTCTGGAAGCGCACCCTCACTTTTTCGATTACTTTGTCGAAGGCTGCCAGTTCAACCCCGTCGAATCTCCCAAAACACTGGAGGGTTCGGTGTGATGACCGGTCTGACTTGAAGAGGCTTTGACATGCTCGAACTGAGTGACATACGCCCGGCCATCAACGTTCAGGAATCCGAGTATCAGCGGTTGCTTGGGTTTCCCAAAAATCATTCGATGACGGGGCGCGCGCGTGAACTCGCGGATGCCGCGCGGCAGTGGTATGCGAAAAACGGCCGGCCGTGGTTTTACGCGCGGCAAATGAATGCGCTGGAACTGACAGACGGAAAATTGCGCGTCGGCGGAACGGAGTTTTCCTCAAGGCAACTTCATGATCAATTTGCCGAGGCGCAGGCCCATAGCGTGGTGCTGGTCGCGGTGAGCGCGGGCCGGGAATGCGAGGAACATGCACAAGAGCTCTGGCGGGAATCAAAACCCGACGAGTATTTTTTCATGGAAATGTTCGGCTCGGCGGTCGTCGAGCATCTGGTCACGGTGGCCGGCGGCCGCATTTGCAGCTGGGCGGACCACAGTGGCGCGGCGGCCTTGCCGCATTACAGCCCGGGCTATTCGGGCTGGGACATCTCCGATCAAATCAAATTATGGCATTTGATCCGACAGAATGGCACGCGCCGTTTCGACGGGAAACTCGATGTTTTGGAAACCGGAATGCTCCGCCCCAAAAAATCGCTGCTGGCCGTAATTGGCCTGACGCGCCATCTGGAAAAAGCGCGGAGTCTCGCAAAATTGATTCCATGCAAAAATTGTTCGCTGCCCAATTGCCAATATCGCCGTGCGCCTTACCGGCACGCACCACCGCAAACCGAAGAAGTGCGCACTGTGCGGTCAAGCACGTTTGAGAATTTCGGTGGGCGAAATGATGTTTCCCCCTGAATCCCGACGCCCAGTCCGCGCGTACCGGAAAAGGTGGAGAACTGGCGAATGGACAGGGCGAGGAAATTCTGGAATGATGCGGTACTTTCATGTTGAAACTTTGCGACATCAACGCGGCGGCGAAAGAAAAACTTCCGCCCGGTTTCACCGACAAATCGGGCATCGGCGTGCATTACACCGACGCCTTCATCAAACCGATGAACACCAAACTACCGGACGGCACGCGCATCGGTTGCAAACGGAAAGGACTGAAATTAATGCTCACCGTCGGTGCCAAAAAAGGCGAAGGCCTGATGCGGCGGCTGGACGTCAGCAAAGACCCGGTGGTGATGTTGAACGCCGCGCTTCAGGAAGCGGCGAAAGCCGCCGGCGTGGAATTGAAGATTACGGACAACGAAATCCTTTTGGCAGGCTGAACCGGGGAAAAGCTAACCCGGGAACTTCTTCTCCAGTTCATTTTTCACCGCCTCCGCAACTTCTTGCGCGCTTCCGTCGCGCTCCTGTTCGTCACTCCATTTCCATTGTGCCAGAAAGTCGTCCGTGCTGGTCAACCCTTTGGATTGCGCCAGCGCATCAATTCGGACGGTGAAGCGCGGCGGCAGTTCGATTTTGACTTCGTTGAAGTCGTCCCACGCCTTGACTTGCGACGGCACGTCCTGCCAGTGGAGAACTTGAAATTTTGACTTGGCGTTCGCCGGTCGCGAGGCCGCTTGCGATTCGGCGCGTTCGGCTTTGACGGATTCAATGGTTTCCAATTTGGATTTTGCCTTGGGTGCGGCGCCTTTGCCGGCGAAATAGAGAAACAAATCCACCGCGTTCGACGCGTCCGCGCCGTAACCATCCGCCTTGATTTCGTCCGCGTACGCTTGGCTGATGGGCGCGCCGCCGATGGCGAATTTGATGTCGGTCCTGCCGCGTTCCTTGTAACCGTCAATCACGGTTTTCATGTAAGTCATCGTCGTGGTGAGCAGCGCGCTCATGCCGATGATGTTTGGCTTGAATTGTTCGGTCGCGGCCAGGAACTTTTCGATGCTCTGGTCCACGCCGATGTCGTGGACCTCAAATCCCGCGCCTTCGGCCATCATGCAAACGAGGTTCTTCCCGATGTCGTGCAAATCGCCACGGACAGTGCCCATCAAAAGAACCCCCGCGGGTTGGATGTTGGAGTCCTTCGCCGTCAACAGCGGTTTCAACACCGCCATGCCCGCCTTCATCGCGCGCGCGGCGATGAGCACTTCAGGCACGTAAAGCACGTTGTATTTGAAGTCCTCGCCCACAACGCTCATCCCGGCGATGAGTCCTTCAGACAAAACCTCCTGAACACTCCGGCCTTCGGCCAGCGCATCCCTGGTCATCTGTTCGACTTCCTTGGCCTTGCCTTCGTAAAGGCATTGATTCATAAAAGCGTAATCGGGCATTCAACTCCTTTTTAAGCGGCCACGCGGCCCGAATTAAATTCCGCCAGCGCCTGCAACATCGCCTCGATGTTTTGTTTCGGCATGCCCGGACTGGTGCCGCCGCCAACGGAGAGGATGATCCCTTCGCCGCCGCTCTTTTCCAGAACGTCCAGCGTGGCTTCGCGCACTTCCTCGGGCGTGCCCCGCACGCCGATTTCCAGCGGATTCACATTTCCCATCAGGCACATCCGGTCGCCGACGCGCTCCTTCACCTCGGCGATGTCCGTTTGTTTGCCCCAATTCAACACATTGAAGCCGCAATCGGGTAAATGGTCGAGACACGCCTGAACCTCCGCGTCGTTGTGATAAATCTTCACCCAGTCTTTC